>Ga0208297_1000227_pt1 | contig 142532 bp, 130 predicted proteins | sample LMS_cellobiose_e_FD_187367 | JGI IMG/M metagenome (GOLD analysis project Ga0208297, IMG submission 187367) | Rumen-fistulated moose microbial communities from Alaska, USA - LMS_cellobiose_enrichment (SPAdes) (version 2) | ecosystem: Host-associated > Mammals > Digestive system > Stomach >...
GTTTTCTGTGCCATAATCTTCTGTTTTTTGTTATACAATACGAAAAGTTGTCATTTCCTTATCTCATAGTAGCACCGCTCGCGGCGGAGAGGCATCATTCCGCCCTCCCGGTAGCACCGCTCACGGCTGAGAGGCGTGTTCCTGTCCTCCAAGTAGCACCGCTCACGGCGGAGAGGCTTGTTCCTGTCCTCCAAGTAGCACCGCTCGCGGCAGAGAGGGAGAGAAAAGGAGGGCGGCATCCGTGCGCCGTGGCAAAAGAGCCGCCCTCCTTGGGTTCATGGCCTCACAGGAGGTCTGTCCCCCTATGATCCGTCGTCAGTTTCCAGCTTCGGGCGTTCTGTGGGATACGTTGTCGCAGCCCGTCCCGGTTCAGTCGGTGGCAGTAACTGCGGTGAAGTCGCTGTTAGCATAGACGGTGGTCATGGCCTTGTGGGTGAGCTTGATGCTCGGGTTCAGGGTGTACTTGTAGTAACTGGTCTTGCCGTCGCTGGTTCTGCCTTTGAAGGTCACGATGTACTGGTACTTGGTGTTGAAGGCTCCCAGCACCTGCTCGCCGCCGTTGGGCACGGTGTTCTCGAACTCGTTGACCTCGGTGCCGTCGGAGATAGAGACCTTGATGTTCGAGATGGTCATGCCGTTGGGCATGTCGTTCTTAATCTTCAACTGGCCTGCGGTGGTGTTCACCATCTTGGGCAACTGTATGACGAATGTCCCACCATCACTGATGCTTGTCTTGTCAAGGTCTGCTTCCGTTGTAATAAAACTCTGTATCTCGTAATATCCAGCCAGCCACGTGCAGAGCAACCAAGGCGTGCGGTCCTGGTTGTCCTTGCCAGACTTGTCGTACCACAGCCATGAGCCGTGAATCTCCATAGTGCCGCGTGCGGCCTGGTTGTCATTGATCTTGAAACCTTTGTCCTCGCTAAACTTGTACTCAGGCAGGTTGTTGAACTGTAGGCGCCAGCGAGCCCAGTTGCCGTTCTTGGTCTCGTTCACGATGTCCACGTCGCTAATCTGACGGGTCTCGGTGTGGCTCCACTGCCAACTCTCGCTGAAGGAGAGTTCAGCTTCGAGGCCTTTGGTCGTATTACCGCCCTTCTTTCCTACTGAGCCGCCTACGCTCTGGCTCATGCTCAGGCTGAAGGAGTTCGTGTCCTGGTATGTGGTTGAGCCAATAGTGGTCGACGGCGAGGGGAATCCGCCTGCAGTGAACATAATCTTGTCGGAAGTGTCTTCAAACCAGTTGTAATTTGTCGGGGTGCCTGATACGAGGTGCGCCTCGGCATAGAAGTTCGTGCAGTAGGCTCCACACCAGCGCACGTGTACGCCGCCATGTGTGTTGTCGCCCTTGCCTTTCCACATATCGGCACTGGCTATGCTGGCGGTCATCCTCACGCCGTAGTAGTCGCCCTCGCCCGGCTCTCCCTCATAGACGTGTACCATGTAGATGTCGTAGTTGGCGGTCGTCGTGAAACTGCCTTGGTGTACGTCGGCACTCGACCAAAGAACTTCCCTGAACGTCTGACTTACACTGAACGTTTTGGTCACAGAGTAATGGTAGTGTGAGGCGAAGTCCTCCATGCTGGTCTTGCCATCTTCCTTGTCATTAGAACCGTTTTGCTGGCTCCGTCCGAAGTCGGTGAGCATGGCAGATATATACACGTAGTAGTTCTGTGCGCGGTTGATGTTCTCTAACACGGGGTCGCCACCTTCCTCCGTCACGGGCTTCTGGATAAGATAGCGGCGGTTTGCGGCGTTGAAGCCGTAGATGAACGTGGAGTCGGTCACGTTGTCGGCTTCCACGTCGAACCAGTCGTGGCTCTCGGCATAGGCTTCGAACTCGGCCTTGTCTGGATTCACCACGCAGATGAGAAATTCCGTGCTGCCTTTTTCAAGGGCGTTCTGTAGCACGGCCTCGCTCACGTCGGTCAGTTTGTTCAGCACAAGCAGGCCACAGCCCTCTGGGCTACTCTCGGTCGTGGCCGATGCCCAACTGAAAGCCTGCGTCAGGTCGGCATCCACGTCGGAAGCCACCCATAGCGACGCTTGACAGAGCACTTCGGGCTTGAATTCGTTTACACTTGTGGGGTCAACGTCCGTTGTTACTTGGTCGTTGTCCACGGGGTTGTCTTCTTTGTCTGTACACGATGTCAGGCCCAGCAGCATCGGCAGAGCCATGAGCATTAAGAATCTGAATGTCTGTTTCATACTTTATAAACTGATTAAAAAATATACGCAAGTCAATACGCCCACGGAGAGGATGGAGAGTCCGCTGTAGGCCAGGACATTGGGATGCCATGTCGTCAGTTGAGCCAGATAACTGGTCGTCAGTGTTTTCTGTGCCATAATCTTCTGTTTTTTGTTATACAATACGAAAAGTTGTCATTTCCTTATCTCATAGTAGCACCGCTCGCGGCGGAGAGGCATCATTCCGCCCTCCCGGTAGCACCGCTCACGGCAGAGAGGCTCGTTCCTGTCCTCCAAGTAGCACCGCTCACGGCGGAGAGGCATCATTCCGCCCTCCAAGTAGCACCGCTCGCGGCGGAGAGGCACCGTCCTGTCCTCCAAGTAGCACCGCTCACGGCGGAGAGGCATGTTCCAGTCCTCCAAGTAGCGCCGCTCGCGGCAGAGAGGCTTTAGAGAGAAAGGGAGGGCGGCCGTCCGCGCCGTGGCTTTCAGGGTGCCGCCCTCCTTGGGCTCATTACCTCACAGGGGGTCTGTCCCCCTGTGAGCATTCTTTTTCGCAGTGTTTGCTTTATTTAACACTCTGTAGGGCCGTGGGGAAACGGGACATAAGTGCTTGGGAGATTTACTGCGAAATTGTCCTTACGCGCTCTGGCTTGATAACACGGAGGTTGAAGAACAGACGGTAGTCCTTGAAGTTGTTTGTGATGATGACGCTGCACTTTTGCTTCCGTGCCAACACATACTGCACGTTGTCCTCTATGTCACCACCATTTTCAATAAGAGCGGCATCAATGTCGCGATTGGTGAAATCGACAATGTTGAAACGGTGTTGAAGGTCGCGGACTATGCGCACAATTTCGTCGTTCTTTTTCTTCTTCTGATAGACAGATATAAGCTGTGCAACGCTGAGCGACGATACATAGAGCCGTTTGCCCGTGAGGGAATAGAGATAGTGCAGGCAGTCGGCATCCTTCTGGAACCGAACATCGCCACTATAGCCACCCACGAGGACATTGGTATCCACGAAGATGCGGTTTAGGTTGAAGTTGCTCGCCTTGTGAGTCATGTGTCAGAATACCAAATGCGGGAATTGTTTCTTCTCTTCTTCGGTCAGTATGTGTACCCAACTAGCAGCCCACATGCCTACGAGGTCATCTACGAGTTGTCTGCGTGTGAGCCCGTTCTTCTTCAGGAGCAGTTCGACCACACCCTTACGCTCCTTCTCAATCTGTTTGTCTCTTTCGCTCATAATTATGCGCATTAAAATTGTTATAACGGGTGCAAAGGTACAAAAAAGTTTGTGAATTACGAGCGGTTTGAGTATAAAAAGTGATGGAAGGCGGGCGAAAGTGTTGCATTTTGATTTCCGAGCAAGCTCGCCTACCCGTAACAGCACCGCTCGCGGCAGAGAGGCATTAGAGAGAAAAGGAGGGCGGCCTGCCGTGCGCCGTGGCGTGCGGGGGGCGCCCTCCTTGGGTTCGTTGGTTCAAAGAACGCATTTTGCGGGTCTCACGCGGGGTACAGAACCCGAGCGGGGAGCGTTCAGTTCGCCGGCACGATGGTGCAGACGATGGTGGTTTGGGTCATGCCCATGCCCATAAAATCGCCGCTGAAAGAGACTGTGGAGGCAGGAGTGCCCGTCCAGGTCATTGATGAGCCGCTACCGCTCCAGCCCGTGCCGGAAACATTGCTATCTGTGGTCGTCACAACAATCTTTGTGAAGTTACCGAGGGTAGTAGAGAATGTTCCGCCGCCCATGAGGTTGCCGTCATCAGGGTCAATCATGTCTGCTGAGACGGTGACACCGTCTTTTGTGAAACTAGGATTCCAATCACTCCCCCAATCGCTCTGGTTGATGGTGACGACTTTGCTTACCGTAACGGCGCAGGTGGCCGTCACGCCGCTGCCGTCGTTGGCCGTGGCAGTGATGTTGGCTGTGCCAAAGGCTACGGCGGTCACCTTGCCGTCAGCATCGACGGTGGCGACGGCCTCGTTGTCGCTGCTCCAGGTGACGGTCTGGTCGGTGGCGTCATCGGGTGTCACGCTGCTGACGCTGAGCGTCTCGGTATTGCCGGCCGAGATGGTGGTAGCGGTCTTGTTGAGCGTGATGGCGGTGACGAGAGTTGCTGCGCTGCCCTCCGTAGCCTGTCCGCCTGCGAGTGTCTCGCCGGTGGTCCAGTCCTGTACGGTGACGCTTGCCACTTCAATCCTGTTCTTACCCACTACGAGGTTGAAGGTGTAGCTGTTGCCTGCCTCCAGTTCGGGGATGCCCTTCACGCGGAGGGTGCTGCCTTCGCCGTCGGTCAGCTGGATGAAGCGGGCGCCGCTGTCACCATAGCCAGGCACGACGAGGGCGGTGTAGGTAGAGCCTTGACCACCGTCGCCCTGTGCGTATGGCTGGATTTCGGTGCTGCTGCCCGTGGGATTGCCGTCGGCAATGCCGCTGGCTTCGCTGTAGATGCGGACGTTGCTGACGGTCTTCTGGTCGTCAAAGTACTGGCTGCCGAAGCCGCTGATGCGTACGATGACGCGGGCCATCTTGCGTTCCAGCTGCATCTGGATGTCGCTGCCGCCCTCGGGACGGGAGATGTTCTGCTGGCGGGTCATGTAGTCGGCAAGGGCTATCTTTGCCTCGCTGCTCTGGTCGGTGGGCACGGTGAAGGTGGTCATCGACGTGCCGGTGGTCACGGGATAGTAAGCCGAGAAGGTGAGCGTGTTCTGTGTCCAGAGGAGGAACTTGTTGGGCACGGCCTCTGCCCATGTCTGGTCTTCGGTTGACGTACACTGGAAGAGGACGGCCTCCTGGTCGTTGGTGCTGACGGCGATCTGGTCGTCCTGGTTGAACTGGCGCTGCGTGTCGTCGGTGGCAACGGCGTTGCTGCGGGTGGTGGCCTGGAGCGAGCCTACGGAGAAGTTGACGCTCACGGCGTTGTCGGGACGGGCGACGGTGAAGTCGTCGTCGCTCTGGCAGCTGGCCAGTGCACCCATGAGGGCGATGGCTGCCATGGAAAGATATTTTGCTTTCATATTCTTATGCTATTTTAGTATTAATAAAGGTAGTTAATTACTCAGTGCCGAGGTTGTCGCCGTTCTGGTTTTCCCATGAGCTGGCGCTGAAGGCGCGGGCATTGAGGGTCACGGTGTCATAGCCCACGGTGAGGGGCAGCGTGTAGTGCTTGCCCTGCTCCAGGGTGATGGCCTCGGTGTTGGTCCATGAGAACGAGCGCGTGCCAATCTTGAACGAGACGGTCAGGGCGCCTGCGGCAATCTGCTGTGGCACTACGATGGCCTCGTAGGTGGCATGGCTGTGCATGTCGGCATCGGTGGCAGCGGTGAAGGCGCACTGGTTAGCGAGGATGTCGGCAGCAACGGGAGTAGCGGCGGCGGTCACGGTGCCGTAGTTCTCGTTGGCGGTCTCCATGGCATTGAACTGGTAGCCGGCGTTGGTGCCGCTGATGGTGAACTCGGTGATGTCCGAGGCATTGTTCAGCTTCGGGGTGGCAGCATAGAACTGGTTGGCCAGGTCCAGCGTCACGTCGAGCTTGGTCAGGGCGTGGAAGAAGTTGATGACCAGCTTGCCGTTCTGCATCAGCGTCTGCTCGATAGAGGGGTTGGCGATGGTCTTAGTCGGCATGGTCAGCAGGTCCTGCTGCTTCAGCTTGGCCTCGGTGCTCTGGTCGGCAGCCACGGTGAGGTTGGCACCGGCGATGAAGTCATAGTCGCTGAATGTCTTGCCCTGCTTGTAGGCAGCGGTCACGGTGATGCTCTGCTGGTCGTTCTGCCAGAGCATACGGTTTATGGGTGTCCACTCCGAGCCGTCGTACTGTACGGTATTGAAGTAGCTGTACTGAGCCGATGTGGGGTTGACAATCTTCACCTGGAACTGCTGACCGTCCTGGTTCACGTCGCTGCCAGTGATGCTGGCGCGGGTGGTTACGGCCGTGGGGTCAACGAGGTTGGTGGTGAAGCGCATCACGCCGTCCTCGGGGAACTGCGACTTCTGCTGTACGCTCTCGATAGCGTCGTCGCTGGAGCATGCCGTCAGCGCCATGGCTGCTACGGCTGCGAAGAAAATGTTTTTGAATCTCATAATTACTATAAATTAATAATGTTGATAAATGAATTGTCAATTTTCAATTTTCAATTCTCAATTCTCAATTACTACATGGCCTGTCCGCCGCTGATGGTGGTGCCTTCGGTCCAGTCGTTGATGCTCACCTCGCCGATTTCAATCTTGTTGCGGCCCACGATGAGGTTCAGCGTGGTGTACTTGCCGGCCTCGAGGGGGATGTCAGCGTCGTGGGTGTAGGTGAAGGGCTGTCCGTCGATGGTGATCGTGACGGTGCGGAAGCCCGACTGCGGCACCATGATGCTGCTGTGGGTGGCGGCATAGCCCGTCTGGGCAGCAATGGCGGGCAGCGAGACAGTGGCCTGAGTTCCGGCGGTGACGGTCTGTGCCAGGTAGTCGATGGTGGCAGTGCTGGCAGCGGTGGCTACGCACGAGGCGATGGCGGGCGTCTGGTCCCACTGGTTGCGGAAGTTCATGTTCACGTAGAGCTTCGCCATGGCGTGGTCGAAGGTCAGCGAGACGGGGTTCTGCGTGGCGATGAGTCCGCTGAGCTGGCGGGCCACGAGCAGGTCGCTGGCCTCATAGTCGGCCGGGTCGAGCGTGTAGGGGTCGGCGGTGAAGTCGCTGACGGTGCGTGCCGGGTAGATGCCGAGGAAGTAGTGGGGCGTCACCATGTCGCTCCAGAGCATCTGGGTGGCAGGCGTCCACTTGCCGTCGGTGCCGAGGGTGTTCACTACGCCGTTGACCACACGGTCGGCAGGGACAGCCGTGGCCGAGCCCGTCCAGGCGTAGAGGGTCACGCCATCGCCGGCTTCGAACACAGAGGCGTTGCCCGTCGTGGTGGCGCGGGTCATGTTACCGATGCTCGCCTCAATGGTGATGTACTTGGCTTCCTGCTGTGCGGGAGCCGACTCGTCGTTGCTGCATGCTGCGGCCAGGAGGCCGAGGGCAGCCAGGGGGATGAATCTTAATACTTTCATCTTGACTTTAATTTAAATTGTTAATATTAGGGTGAATTAAAAAAAGTATTCTAACTACTCCCCTCCCATCAAGGGGAGGGGCTGGGGGTGGGGTCTGTATCTTTACTTGTCGGGGTTGATAATCTCGCCGCTGATGGTCCAGCCCTCCGTCCAGTCGTTGATGGTGAAGGCCGAGAGCAGCATGTAGGGGCGCAGCTTCGTATAGTCGAGCTCCACGACGTATGTCTTGCCGCACTCCATGCGGGGCGCATCGGCCAGATAGGTGAGGCGCGTACCCTCGGGGGTGGTGACGCTGAGTGTCAGGTAGCAGCGCTCCTGTCCGCCGGCTGTGGGCATCAGCGTGTGGTCGTCGTGGCGCAGGGTAGCAGCATCGGCAGGGTCGGCAGCCAGTGCGCCGAGGCTGACGGTGAGGAAGTCCTCGCGGTCGGCCACGCCGTAGCGGCCCTGTCCGTCGCGGTGGGTCAGCAGCACATCGCTGGCCACGCGCTCCACCGAAGCCGTGATGGCGGCACCCGTGGGCACGTTGCTCACGATGACGGAGAGTTCGCTGAGCAGGCGCTGCAGGTGGAACTCGGCCACGGTGATCTCGTCCTCCCTGACCGTAGCGTGCGTCACGGCATACCAGGCCTGAGCGGGCGACGACGAGGGCTCGGCGAGCGAGACGCGGGTGTCGGGCAGGGCGGTGGTGACGGTCGCTTCGTCGGCGCGGGTGGTGCCTCGCGTGGCAGCATTCTCAAGTATGTAGCCGTGGGCCTCGTCCATATCGACGGTCACCAGCAGGTCGTAGTCGCCCACGGGCAACTGCTGCAGCCACTCGGCAGCGGATTCAGTATCGGTGAAGTTATGGGTGACGGTGGTGCCGCCCGTGCCGCTGACGGTGAAGCGGATGTCGTCAATCGCGGCACCGGCATCGGCCTGGTCTTCCCACAGGAGCAGCGGGGTGAGGTAGCCCACAGGCTTGCCGTCGTACTGGTTGGGCTGTAACTCATGCTGGTCGTGATAGCAGGCGGTGAGCAGCAACATGGCTGCCACGGCCCAAAGGGGGAATATCTTCTTCGTCATACGTCTACTTGGTGTTAGTGAAATGATAGGATAGTTTCAGGCCGGCCTCGTAGATGAGGTTGCTCTTGTGGCAGTGCACGGGGATGTTGTCGAAGCGGTCGCCCGTCAGGCAGGTGATACCGCCATAGAGTTGGAGGCCGACATTACGGGCCACACGGTAGCCCACGGCAGCCTGACCGCCCAGGCCGAGGTGCCACTGGCGGTCGAACTCCTGTTCGTAGTCTGTGGCAAGATGCTTGGTGCGCGTGGTGACGGCTGAGACTTGCGGCGACAGGGTGACGGACCAGCGTGTCGTCGGCTTGGTGATGAGCGACAGTACATCGAAGTTAGCCTGCAGGCCGAAGCGCATCCACTGGGTCTTGGCCTCCAGGTCGCGGTAGTAGTTGCCCTGCTTGCCCAGGACGGGGGCGAAGGTACGCTCGCCGTCGGTGGAGAGCCAGTAGGGGCAGCAGTCGAGCGACGTCTGCTTTTGCCAGCCCATCGTGGCGAGGGCTTCTACGGATAACAGGCGGCTCAGTTGATAGCCGCCGAAGACGCCGAACTGAGCACCGATGTTGGTCTTGCTCTCGGTGATGCTGCGGAAGGTGGCCTGTCCGAAGGAGGTGCCGCCGCCGAGCCCCGCGTACCAGCCACGATTGTAGTCGCGGCTGTCGCTGCTTTGGGCAACGGCTGTCTGCACCCCGGCGGCCAGCATCGCCAGCAGCATGAGGATTGAGATAGATAAATGTTTCATCATTCGTATTATTGTTTTGAATTGAATATATAATAATGTGTCAAACTTGTTCCCGTTGATGGCTTACGCCTCGTCCTTCAGTTCCTGTAGCGTCTCCACGCGCCACAGGAGGAAGGCGATGATGACGAGCGTGACAACCTGCGAGAGATACTCGCGCAAGAGTTCGCCGCCGTTGCTGGTGTAAACCTCGTAGACCACGAAGAGGCCGACGGCGAAGACGAGGCTTTGCCACACCTCCTTATGTTCCAGGTTGGCGTAGTTGTCGCGCAGCCAACGGCCATAGTACCGCAGGGCGAGGGCGTAATAGACGATGAAGCCGGCGATGAGGGCCAACTGGCAGTAGCCCAGCACGTCGTAGCCCCAGAACTCGTCGCGCCCGGCGATGCCCATCACGGCTGTCACCACCACCGCCGACACCTCGGCCACGAGCCACGGCCAAAGTGGTCGGCGCCGGTCTTGCAGCATAGCGAGCAGCACCGCCATCGTGAGCGGCACGAGTGTCACGTGGTCGAGCGCGATGGCTATGATATTGCGCACCAGCCGGTCGTCGGTCAGCCATATCTGGCCAAGGGCGTACCACCACACGTGGCTGCCCACGATGGCCGCCATCAGCGCCGCCGTCCACCGTCTGAGCCTGAGGCTCGACCTGACCCCGGAGCCCAAGCGCAGCGGCCCGTTCGGAGTCTCAATAGTCTTCACACTCTCCGGCCCCTTTTCCTGCATGAATGCGTTGCCCCGACGGCAGAGCAGATACACACAGGCCAACAGCGCAGCGAACGCCGCCACGCAGTAGAGGGCGATGAAAATCACGTCTTGCAGTCCTTCGTATTCGTACATAAATCGATAGGTTGTTTGCCAAATTTGGACGCGAAGTTACAAAAAAATCTCAACCCGCCCCGCGCCCAAATCGCCTACCCGAAAAGTTTTGTAAATTTGTCTACCAGTTTTTTACGATTTGTCCACTTTTTACGATTTGTCCAGTCGAAATTGTAAATTTGTCCAGTCCGTACAGTTCGGTTTAACCTACATTATTACCCCCCCCCGTTTCGCGCATCCAAGCCGAGACGCTCTGGCCCGTGCGCAGCATGAACGCACGGCTGAAGGTGCGGTAAGTGCTGAAGCCGCTCTCCTCGGCCAGTTGCTGGGCGACGATGGGTTGGCCGGCCTTGGCAGCCTCCTGACAACGGCTGACGAAATAGTTGATGCGCAGGTTGTTGATATAGGTGTTGTAGGTGATGCTCTGGCGGGAGAAATACTGGCTCAGATACGAGCGGTTTGTGCCGATGGCCGATGCCAGTTGCGGCAGGGTGAGGTCGGGCTGCAAGTAAAGTTGCGTGTCGGCGCAGTGCTTTTTCAGCAACTGCTCAATTTGGTCGAGGTCGATGCTGACGAGAGACTCGCCACCAGACCCGCCCTGTGAGGGAGCGGGGGCTATAGACTTTTCTCCTATAATTTCAGTTTCGTCAGTAGTGGTTTTACGCTCCAGTTCTTCAGCGGAAGGACTAACTACGCTCATCCCTACAGGGAGGGGCTGGGGTTGGGGCTGTTTTTCTTGCTCCTCCAACTGCGGCAACGTCTCAACCCGCCACAACAGCAGACCGAAGAGCACGAAGTCGGCAATGCGGATGAGGAAGAACGACGGGTCGTCGGAAGCGAATCCATAGACCACGACGAGCAGCAGGAGCAACAGCAGAAGCGTATGGCTGAGCCACACCTCCTTGTGCTCCAGGTCGGCATAGTTGTCGAGCAGCCACCGCCCGTATTGCCTGACGGCGAACACCATATATACGGTAAAGGCAACATAGGCCACCAGCGAATAGACGAGGGCCGGGACGAGGAATTGTCTGGCGGGGAAGGCCATCTGCAACACACCGAGCACGGCAATGGGAATCGAGGCCACGACAACGGGCCACACGGGGCGGCGACGGTCCTGCAGCATGGCGAGCAGCGTACCGGCAAGGGTGATGAGCAGCGACACGCAGTCGAGCACTTCGCCCACGACATAGCCCGGGGAATAGTCCGTGCCATACATCAACTGGTTGTCACGGAAATAGAGGTAGAGGAGGAACCACCACGCATGGCCCAGCGCTCCCGCAGCATAGAACGCTGCCGCCCAGCGGCGCAGGCGCACAGGCGGCATGGTGCCTGGCGAGATGACGTTCACACGGCTCAGTAGCAGGTAGAGGCACAGCACGACGCACAGGGTCGCCGCTCCGCCGTAGAGCATGAAGTACAATATAGACTGTGGTGATGTATGTTCGAGCAGATTCATTTCCTTAATTGTATTTGCGTTGCAGAAAAGGTCGCTTTAGCAAGCGGCATGGCATAAAAACATAGCGGCTTCCCATTGCTTTTTGCATGGAAAGCCGTATATTGACGCGAACAGGCGCGTATATTATTAAATGTGGTGGACTGGCGGTTAGCGCATATGAGAGAGAGAGAGAGAGAGAGAGAGAGAGAGAGTAGCAAAATTATTGGAATGGCCAAGAAAATAGCCATTCTTTTTCGCCGTGTTGTGATTATTTAACTCTCTGAGGTGGGGCATGGGGATTAGTATTCTATCAGTTCAAGACCCTGATTGCGGTAGAATGGAAACTTTTGGTCGCTGGAAAGGAGTGTGATATGCTCGGTGATGGCATGGGCAATAATGACGTGGTCGCTGGGGTCACGGTGGTCCATCGCCTCGTTGAGCGTGAGACGGGAGTAAGTGAACATTGTACGCTCTGAAATGGGGAGAATGTCAACCATGGCCTCTTCCTTCATGGCGACGAGCATTTCCTCGGCAGTTTTCCAGTATTTCGACAGGAGTTTCTTGTTGTTGAAAGACACGATAAGCTCACGTGCCGTCTCTGCGCTGACATATAGTTTGCACCCAGGCTCGTTGATGATGTCCCACACTTCATCTCCTATGGAGTGCGGGTCGGTCAGCCAGTCTATAATGACGCAGGTGTCAAGCAGTAGTCGCATGGAGGTTTAGTCGATATAGGTTGTCAACTGAGCTTTCAGTTCGGGGTCATTGACAATGAAAGCATGCTTATGTGCTAATGCCCACTTCACGAAAGGCGTTCTTGCCTGTTTCTTGGAGTTGATGGCGAAGTTTCTTGCCATCCTCCTTTTCTTCTCTTCGATTGACATAACAAATACGTATTTGGGTTGAATATTCGTGTGCAAAGGTACATTTTTTTTCGCAAACTTGATACAAACGGGGCGTTAAAAGTGTAAAAAGGCGGGCAAAAGTGTTGCATTTCGTCACTTTCGCCTGCCTTTTATGGTGCAAATTTCTGTCTTATTGTATGAATAGTAGCGAGAACTCAACATATCGCCTTCGCTCGATGGACTTCACTTTCCTGCCCTCGTATCGGCAGAAGCGCATGTAGTCGTGGAAGATGTTACGGTTGCCTGCATCCAGTTTTCTCAGCAGCGCACTTCGTGGGCGCTTGCTTGTTCCGAGTATGGCGTATGGCCCGACATTGTACGCAAGAACAGCCAAGAGCATCTGATCCTTGCCGTAGCCGTCAAACAATCTGTACATCTTCATGAGGTCTTGCCGTAGCAGCCTGTCACCTTGTGCCTTCGTCATCGTCCTAGCACTGTACTGTTCCCCCGGCTGCAATTGGTGACCCCATCCGACGTATGGATGGTTGCGGACAGTGTGCCAGCCCTCGAAGTGCTTGATGATTTCCACCGCCAAGTTGAATCTCTGCAGTTCTGTCATTCGCTCCTGCGCCGTCACTGCCGACGGACAGAGCATCAGCAGGACGGCTATAGCCAATCCTGCCAATGCACGTTGATGATTATTGCCTGCTCTCAATACCTTGCCCTCCTTTCTCTGTGGTTGCCGTTTCCTCTTCGTCATTGTCATTGTTAAACTTGAAATCAAGTTGCTGGCTCTGTCCGTGATTGTCCTCAATCACCACGATGAAACTGTGAGAGTCCGACGATGCAGAGGTGTAGTACAGACGAAAGTCATCCGTCTGCAGCGGATAGCGGTCGTTGGCAAGCAACTTACGCCCGTTGTACTTCAGCGTACCCTTGCCGTCGTAGAGAAACCAGCGGATGGTGTACTGCGTGTCACTCGTCCTGCCCTCCGCCAGCAGTGAGCAGCGGATTTCCACTGTCTCGCCCTGTGTAACCCTCAGAGGGACTGGCATAGTCTCGACATGGAACGGATAAGCTGTCTGAATATCCAGATCACTATCGCAAGCAGCGATGCAAAACACGGCGACTGCCATGCAGCCCACCCTCACTAATCTCTTCATTACATTCTTCATAATTGTTGTTGCTTTCATTGTTCGTCGTTTTTTGGTTGTTGTTGATATTCTGTTGATTCTTCACAAGGAACTCATTGAAATCCTTGCATCCATTGTAGTCGGCAGTGTGGTCGATGACCTTTTCGCCCAGACTGTCCTTCAGCGTCTGCACCGCCTTCCTTCCTGCCTCGTCGTTATCAAGATAGGCATGAATGTGGTCGTACTCGCTCAGCAAGTCCGTTGACTTCCGCAAGTAGATGATGCTGTTCAGCACCAGATTGTCCTTTTCCGCTGCATCCTGATTGATGGTGACCGCTGAAAGGAAGTCAAAGAAGCCCTCAAACACGTTGCACTCCCTGCCAGGCTCATTCCCTGCCTTGATGAACGTCGTTCCCTTTGGCGCCACGCACCCCTTGAAGAACTTGTTGCGTACTTCATAGCCGCCCTTGTCATTAGGGAAGCCAATGGCAAAATACCGTTTGTTACGGAGGTCATAGTGTAGTTCCTTGCAGTAATGGCTTGCCACCTCAAAGGGTATCGCCCTTTCAGCCAGATACTGGCGCAAGGCATAGTGTCCGAGTGGCAGCACCTCCACGTTCGAGAACTGAGGTTCCTCGTTCGGCAGGTTCTTCGGATACTCCGTCCCCTTTATCTCCGGCATTGGCAGGTTCATCGTTTCCGTGATGTACTGCGCCTGACGGATGAAGTCGTTCGACGGTATCAGCTTCCCAGCCAGCGTAAAGATGTCGCCACCCTCACTCATGCCGAAGTCAAACCATTTTTCCTTTCGGGTGTCGAGTTTGAACGACGGGCTTCTGTCACCCCTGTAAGGCGCATGATACCACAGCACCGCACCACGCTTTTTGACGGGATGGAAACCGAGCCGACTCAGAAAGTCGGCAATCGGTGTTTCCTTGATCTTTTCTATATCCATTCCTTCCGTCAGTTGATGATGAACTTCAAGCCAATGCCGTATTGCGTGTGGTTCAGCCCGGATGTGTTGCCCCAAAGGAAACGCTCACGCACATTCCCCATCAGCACCACCTTGTCGGACAGATACCACTCCACGTTTAGCGTAGCGGCACAGCCATAGACAAAACCGTCCTTTCCTTTCAATCGTGAGCCGTCATCCAGCAGTTGCTTGTTCCAGTTCACCGTCTCGTACCCAGCCAGTGCCGATGCACCGACATAGACGAAGAACGACTTCGATGCATCAGACAGCACTTGCTTGTAATACCCGCCTTCAGCCGTCACCTGCACCACGGGAATGATCTGCTTGCCATCCTCACCATACTCATACTTATGGTTACGCTGCAGGTATTCTGCACCGAACACCCACTTGTTGCCGCCCTTGGTATAGGTGTCCACCGTCATGGTGCTATAGAACGAGTCGCTTTTGCCGTCCACCATTCCGCCACCGATGGCGATGCCCTGCATCTTCGGGAGCACTCTCTGAGCCGTGGCCTGCCCCATCGTAAGGGCAAGCACGGCAAAAGTCAATAGCATTTTCTTCTTCATAGTTCTCCGGTATTCGTTTTACTGGTCAGACACTTTCAGTTCCGAGATTACCCTTGCCCTTACAAGGTCTGTGTTCTCTATGGTGAATGACTGATGTCGCCCGCCGTTCTTCTCCGCCAGTTCCACTACCAGGCACTTGTCATCGGGAATGGTGAACTTGTCCATTGTCCACACCGTGCGCTCCTTGCTGTTACCAGCCACGTTCAGCACGAAGTTCTGTGTGCGCAGGGGCTGGATCACCTGCTCCTGAATGGCCGTGCGCTTTGCCACCTTCTTATCCACGATTTTCCATGTGATATAGTCCACGTCAAACGGCACATTGCTGGAGTTCTTAATTTCTGTGTGGAAGTACAGCAGACCGTTATGCGTATAGATGCCTTTCAAGAGGAACTGGATGCCAAATGACTTGCTTCCGATGTGCTTCACACGACGCTTGTTCTCCTTCCAGATGCTCTTCATCACCAATCGCACCAGCACAGGACTCTCCGAGCCAAGTTCCTTCAGGTAGATGTTCATCGAGTTGTTCGGACGGTTCACTGCCTCACCGTCGTGGATGAAGTCCGTCATCTCTACGTTCAGGATACGGGGCTCACGGGCATACTTCACATTGAAACTGTAATAGGCCCCGTCCTCAGTTATGACGCTCATGTTCGTCTCGCCCTTGAACCTTTGAAGCCCCTTCGTTAAGGGGCTGGCCTAAGCCAGGGATGCCACGAAATGATTGCTTTTTCCTTAATATATGTCAAAAAGGAGGGGGGAAGTGCGCGGAATTACAAAAAGATTTCGTAACTTTGCAGCAAATTTCGACGAAATGCATCACCGAGAGAACATAAAGCAGCGAGTAAGCGAGAGCAAAGCCGAACGTGTTTGGGCTTTGCCGAACCGATGGAGCAGTGAGAGCCATCAAGCTTGCTTGAATGGCCGATTCGCGTCAGAGTTAGGCGTAGCCAACGTGAGCTGTTTCGACCGAAGGTCAAATATTGTTAAGCGAGAGCAGAAAATGACCGAATTCCTTGGCCATTCCAATAATTTTGCTACTCTCTCTCTCTCTCTCTCTCTCTCTCTCTCTCTCTCTCTCTCTCTCTCATATATGCGCTAACCGCCAGTCCTCCTTTATTAGAAATCGCGGGCGACCGCGCGTTAATATACGGCTTTTCTTGCATCCGTGCAAGAAAAGCCGCACTATTTATGCTGGTGTAGATTCAAATAACAATATTCATCTATAAAAAACATCATTTTTATGTATTACGTTAGGTATAAACCAAATGAAAAGATTATACAGAATTTAAGCTTTAATCTTTTCTACAATAAAATCAGAGAAGAAAAAACTGAGTACTTTAACTTTCAGCAGCTGGAAAATGTTCAAGCTCTCGATACAGGACAATATCATGTGTTCAAGTTTTCGTCCAATGAACAAGGAGCGCATTGCACTGGTCTTGTAACTTGTGCTGCATTAATCATAGTTAAAACATACGAGCATACCTTTGATAAGATAGAGAAATGTCTTATTTATCACGTTCCTTCTGGTGTTGTAAAAGAAGATTTTCTGCTAACAGCAAAAAAAGAACTATCGATTAACAATTTCAATGATTGCATAGTTGTCTTTGCACATCCAGGCGAAAAAGAGAAATACAAAAGTTCATTGGATTTGCTGAACAATCATGTACTTAATTTTAAGCTTATAGATTTGAGTAATATTAACCATTCGTTTGGCATGCAATCAGACGGAATAATAGGTTTTTAAAGTATAACTAAACAACAAAATTTAAAAAGATGAAACATTTATCAAAACTGGCTCTTTTAGCAGCCGCATTTTTCACAGGATTGTCTGCCAATGCACAATCTATCAATGCTTTTGGCGGTCAATCCGTGACCATCTCTTCCGACCAGACTTGCACGAGCTTCGATGTTCTTGACGGTTCCACGCTGACCGTCAACCAGGGCGTGACCCTGACGCTGAACATGAATGACGGCCATTCTTTTCATTTATTTGACAATTCCAATCTGGAACTGCATGGCACGCTGGCAGGCAGTGTTGGAAGTGGTGCTACGTGGATGGATAATGCGTACATCAACGTCTATCTCTCCGACGGCGCGAAGTACACGGTCACCGGGCTGTCGTGCATGGAAGGCGACAACTATCTGCGCTACTATGGCTACGACGCTGCCACCGACGGCAACGGCACGGTGAGCGTGATGAACGGCACGACCGACGTGACCGCCAGCAGCATAGGCTACAAAACGACCACCTACACTTTCACCGCCACTCCCTCCAGCGGCTATCGCTTCGTGAGCTGGACCAAGGGTGCGAGCGGCGAAGTGCTCGGCACCGATGCCAGCATCAACGTCACCTGCGAGCAGAACAGCACGTATCAGGTGTATGCCAACTTCGAGCAGGATGCCCCCGCCGCCACGAATTACGACCTGACCGTGGGCGTGTCGGCTCACGGCACGGTGGCCTTCACCGTTGACGGTACTGCCGCCACGCAGGCCAAGAAGGACGACGTGGTGACCGTGAGCGTGACTCCTGCCGAGGGCTACTCGGCAAAGGACGTGACCGTTCGCGCCTACACCTCATGGGAGGCAGCTTCTGAAATCCTCACAGGTGGAGGCGATAACCCCGGTCTGGTGAGCGACATCAACGTGACGAAGCAGGAGAACGGCACGTGGACATTCACCATGCCCGAGGCCAACGTATGGGTAGTGGTGACTTACGCCAAGAACCTGCAGGACGCATGGATTCAGGCCATCGCCGACCAGACCTACACGGGCAGTGCCATTGAGCCGACCGTCACCGTGAAGGACGGCGACGTGACGCTCACCCTCGGCACGGACTACACCGTGGCCTATGAGAACAACGTGGAGACAGGCACCGCCACCGTGACCGTGACTGGTACGGGCGACTACAGCGGCACGGCCATCGCCACGTTCATCATCCGGGCAGACAAGACCGCGCTGAACACCGCCATCACCGAGGCAGAGGCCTACTACAACAGCATCAGCGAGAGCAACCCCGACGCTGCCGCCGTGCTGCTGGAGGCCATCAACGCCGCCAAGGCCGTGCAGGACAATGCCGACGCTACACAGTCGGAGATTGAAACCGCCGCACAGACACTGACCGATGCCGTGAACGCTGCCAAGGCCGACGTGGCCCTGAAGCGCATCACGCTCGTCATCCCCGCCAAGAGCTACATGGCCCGCATCGATGCCGACAAGCGCCAGATTGAGAATGCCGTAGCAGGCGTAAAGCTCTACTCGGTGAAGAGCGTGACCGACAGCGAGGTGGAACTGACCGCCGAACTGAGCGTCATCGCTGCCGAAATGCCTTACTTCATCTATAACGACAACGACACGGAGGTTGAGGTGAGCATCGTCGTGAGCGCTGAGGAAGCCGACGCCGTGGACTACGACAGCGAGCACTTCAAGGGTACGCTCGTGGACAAGACGTTCACCGACGAGGACATGGAGGAAGCCGACCACTACGTGCTCTCCGGCGGCAGCAACTTCGTATGGGTGAAGGATGCCGGCACGCTGGCCGCCGGCAAGTGCTGGATTGAGCTGGTGCCTGCTTCTGAGGCTCACGCCCGCCGTCTGGTTATCGTGCACGAGGGCGACTTGACCCCGACCGGCATCAACGCCGTTTCTTCTTCCGCTGACAAGATGGACGGCGAGTGGTACGACCTCAGCGGTCGCCGCGTCGCCCAGCCTGCTAAGGGCATCTACGTGAAGAATGGCAAAAAGGTCATCGTGAAGTAAGACCGACACCTGAGGAGCCACGGAGGGCCGGAACAGAAATGATTCCGCACTCCGTGGCTTTTTTAGACGGGGGAAAGTTTTCGCGGCAGCGAGTAAAGGCACGTTGCGACGGCCAAAAGTTTTGCCGACAAGGAGTAAAGGCGGCTTTACTCGTACTTTGGAAAACGAGACATCGAGTAAAGGCGGCTTTACTCGTACTTTGGAAAACGAAACACCGAGCAAAGGTGGGTTTCGACGGGGTTTTGAAAACTTTTCATGGAGTAAAGGCGGCTTTCGACGCAGAAATAAAAACTTTTGGGCGAGAAAAGTTGCCTTTCGATACGAAAAAAAATATTTTTTGGACTTTTAAACAGATTGAAAGATGGCAAAAACAAAAATTCTGAAGGCTGGATGGGCTAACACGCCCAACGCTTTCTACGTAAGTGCAATGCGCACCACGGACGACCGCAACCAGGCCGTGGAGAGCGCTAACCAGCAGTGGCAGCAGGCTACAGCACTGTTCCACACCACGTTTCAGGCCGTAGATGATGCCTACCAGCGGTCGTTGGCCAGCCTCACCACGGCGGACATCGCCCTGAAGGACGAGGAGCGCGACCAGTGGGGACAGGTCATCGAGCAGGTGGCGAAGCAGTGGGCACGCATGCCCGACCCGGCGCTGGCTATCCATGGGCGCAGGGTCTATCAAGTGTTCTCCGACATCGGCTTCCGCTCATCCGAGGCTCTGGTGGCCGAGAACGAGAAGGTGACCAACATCGAGCAACGCTTCCAAGAGGCCGACCTCGCCGCCGACCTCGCCGCCATGGGGCTGACGGAGGCCAACCGCCGCTTTGCCGTGCTGACGCAGGAAATCACCAGCCTCATGTCGCAGCGCAACGAGCAGAACGCCACCCGCGTGCAGGGCGAACTGAAGGCGGCTCGCGCAAAGATGGACGAGGTGTTTGCCGACTATGTGGAACTGACCAACGCGCTCATCGTGACCGGCGCAGCCCCGGAGTTGGAGCCGCTGGCGCAGGTGCTCAACGCCGAGTATAAGAAGATTGAGGAGCAGATGGCGCAGTCGAAGAAGTTGCCGACGGTGCTGGTGAAGAGCGACATCGTGGGCAACCACCGCTACTCGGTGCCCGAACTGTCGAAGTGGGCCGACATCGTGGCCGCGAACGACAAGGCACTGGCCATCGACCCCTCCACGGACTACATCGTCTCGCTCGGCGCGAAGGCGAAGAAGGTGGGCGGGCTGTACCTCACCCTCGGCGGCGTGCCCGTGCGCCCGACGGACAGCGTGGACGCGAAGAAGGAGTACTCGCTGGTGGCGATGGACGGCTCGTCCTCAGACGAAGTTACGCCTGTAAAGCCGGAGTAAGATTTTTCGATTAGCATTACAACGCTGCCCGAATGTCGGTAAAACGATGTTCGGGCAGCGTTTCGTTTACCCCTTTGGCTTACGCCGCTTCCCCGTTTGGCGGGGACGCTCAAATGTCCGCCAGCAGCAGGGCACGCTTCACGTTGTGCTCTATGGCGCTCTTCTCTGGTGAGAGAGTGAAAAACAGTTCGTGGAAGCGGCGCACATGCTCCCGTGCCTCTGCCGGACGGTTCTGCGAGAGGTCTTGCGACAGGGCAAGCATCAGCGACTTGCCCTTGTCGAGCACATAGATTTTCTCCCTCTGCCTCTCCGCGAAGGCGTAGGAACTGTAAACGCTCCATACGACCACCACGGAACACAGTACGAGAAAGACGATGGCAAAGAGACGTATCTGTCTGAAAGAGGTCTCGATGTTCTTCAATGACTTAAATTCCATTTTCGTTTTCTTTCTTGTCTTTGGTTTCACATTCAGAAGATTTTCCTCAGCCGTCCTGCGACGTTTCCGGCTGTGGCACCCACGGCACCGCCAGCCAGTGCACCGCTTCGGTTGGTGACGCTGTTCACGTTACGGTTATAGTTGCCCATGCCTCCAGCCTGGATCACCCAGCTTGCCACGGTCGGCACGGTGAAGTAGCCGATGATGCCGATGATCATAAAGATGATATACACGCCGTCGCTGGAGTCCAGTGAGAAATTCGGGTCTGCCTGCATCCGCTCGATGTCGTTCTGGAGCATCAGCACCTGTATCTTCGCCAGTATGCAACTGAACAAGTCAGAGACGGGAAGCCACAGATACACCTGGATATATCGGCAGAGCCATTGGGTGAGCGTGGACTGAAAGCCGTCCCACACCGATATGGCGAATGCCAGAGGCCCCAATATCGCCAGCACGATGAGGAAGAACGTGCGCAGGGTGTCGATGACCAGTGCGGCAGCGTCGAACATCAGTTCAAGCACCTCACGGAACCAGTCGCGTATGCCCTTCTTCAGACTGTACATCCCACGCTCCACATACATGCCCGTCATGGTCACAAGGTCACCGGGTGACCAGCCCAATTCTTCCAGTTGCTTGTCAAATTCCTCGTTGCTGACGAGGTAGGCGGTTTCGGGATTCCGCTTCATGGCCTCATACTCTAATTTGTCCTTCTGTTCACGGTACTGCTGCATGTCCAGCTTCTCGCCCTCCAGCATCGTCGCCACACCCTGCACGATGGGCGTCATCACGGCATTGAGCGTACCGAGTACCACCGTGGGGAACATCAGTATGCAAAGCCCGATGGCGAAGGGACGGAGCAGTGGGAACACGTCGATGGTCTCCGCACGGGCGAGGGACTGCCAGACACGGTAGGCGATATAGAACAGTGCCCCCAATCCGGCTATCGCCCTTGCCACACCCGCCATGTTGGCACAGAGTGGCATCATCTCGTCGTAGAGACTTCGTAGCAGCGTGTGCAGGTTCTCAAAGTCGATGGCTAATAAAAGATTCATCATGTACTTTGTTCTCTGTTAGCTAATTCCACTTCGGGGTTACCAGTAACGCTGACTTGCATTGCCATATAGTCCGAACACACGGTCGAGGTCGTTTTTCTTCTTGGCACGGAGGTACGACACCGAGATGTTCTTGTTCGTGTAGTACGACACGAGGTTTCGGTAGCGCTTCATGTCGTTGTAGCACTTGTCCACGACCTCCATGCGCTCCTTGTCGGTCATCGACAGTGTGGTGATGTTCACCACGTTCTTCAGTTCCGTCAGCACATCCGTCGATTCCTCCAGCAGCTTCGTGTAGCCGAAGGCGATGGCGGACAGTTCCTCAACGGTGAAGTTCTCGTCCTGCATCATCTTCTGGAAGTTGTTCACGTAGATGTCGGTAATGTCGCCCACCATGACGATGGTCTGCTGCACCTTGCGGGCATCCTTCACCAGATTGTTCACGCTTTTCAGGGCATCGTAGTATTTCTTCGACTGCTCGTAGATCTTCACGGTCTCCTGAAAGTTCTTGATCATGTTCTGCGCCGTCGTCGAGGTCTGCACGATCTCACGGGTGGAGTTCACGATGCCCTGCGCCAGATTGGTAGGGTCAACGACCGTCCACTGCGCACTGGCCCTGCCGACGCACAGCGTCATGCAGAGGCTGATAATCACTAATGCTTTTGTTCTCATTCTTACTTTGGTTTAATGGGTGAATAAATAATGTGATTGACTCACTGCCTGTTTCTTCTTTCATCAGCCAGCCTTTTAATGGCCAGTTCCATGTCACCGCCGAGGTCTTCGGCAAATGCCTGTACCTCCATCTTCTCCGTCTCTTCCGTCGTGTAGGCAAGGTACTCTTCGGGGCTTACCTCAGTGGCATAGACAGCGGACTGCGTACCGCCAAGTCCTATCCAGACTTCCTTGTAGAGCCGTGACGGGTCGTTGGCCTGGTTGATGCTCAGAATCTGAGCCTTCTCCTTGTCCGTCAGCCCGAGCAATGCCTGGATCTGGTCGAACTTGTTCATGTACTTGCGCTGGTCAAGGAGTATCTTGCAGTCGGAGTTGTTGATGATGGACTCCTTCACGATGGGCGAGGATATGATGTCGTCCACCTCCTGCGTCACCACGATGGCCTCGCCGAAATACTTTCTCACGGTCTTGTAGAGATAGAGCATGTACTCCGCCATGTTCTCGGATGCCAGTGCCTTCCATGCCTCTTCCACGATGAGCACCTTGCGGATGCCCTTCAGCCGTCGCATCTTGTTGATGAACGCCTCCATGATGATGATGGTCACTATCGGGAAGAGTTCCTTGTTGTCCTTCACGGTGTCCACGTCGAAGACCACGAAGCGCTTGCTGAGCAGGTCGATGTTCTCCTTCGAGTTCAGCAGGAAGTCATAGCGACCGCCCTTGTAGTACTGTCGGAGGGTCGTCAGGAAGTTGTCGATGTTGAAGTCGTCGCGTTCCACCTTGATGTCGCGCTCTGCCATCTGCTGGCGGTACACGTCGCGCACATATTCATAGAAGGTGTCGAAGCACGGCACGATGACCCTGTTCGTCTGTATCAGTTCTATGTAGGCGTTCAGCGCACTGCCCAACTCGCCTGATTCCGTCTTGGTGACTTTCTCGCTGTCGCTCTTCCAGAGTGTCAGCAGCAGTGTCTTGATGCTGTCCTTCTTCTCCACGCTGAAAACCATGTCTTCGACATAGAACGGGTTGAAGGAGATGGGCTTGTCATCCGAATAGGTGTAGTAGATGCCGTCCTGTCCGTGCGTCTTACGGTTGATCATGGCGCACAGCCCAGAATACGAGTGTCCCGTATCCACCAGCACGATATGGGAGAACGCCCTCGCGTTAAGGGCGTTCTGCTCATAGTACTGGCGCACCAGATGGTTCATGAAGAACGACTTTCCGCTGCCCGAAGGCCCCAGCACGAACTTGTTGCGGTTGGTGATGATGCCCTGCTTCATGGGCAGGTCGCTGATGTCAAGGTGCAGAGGCTTCCCCGTCAGCCTGTCCACCATCTTGATGCCGAAGGGCGATAGAGAACTGCGGTAGTTCGTTTCCTCGATGAAGAGGCAAGTCGCCTGCTCGATGAAGGTATAGAAACTTTCCTCGGCAGGGAAGTCCGCCTGATTGCCGGGGATGCCTGCCCAGTAGAGTGTCGGGCTGTCCACGGTGTTGTGTCTCGGCATGCACTCCATGCTTGCCAACTGGCTTCCGATGTCATTCTTCGCACGCTTCAGTTCCTCGCCGTCATCGCTCCACGCAATGACGTTGTAGTGGGCACGGACGCTGATGAGACCGCCGGAGTGCGCTTCGTTCAGGTATTCTTCAATCCACTCGCTGTTGATGGCATTACTGCGCGAGTAGCGGCTGAGCGACTGCATGTTCCTTGATGACTTCTCAAACCGCTGCAGGTTGTCGTCGCTGTTGTCAAGTATCACATACTGGTTGTAGATGTGGTTGCAGGACAGCAACAGTCCCACGGGACTGGCGAAGGACAGGCGGCAGTCGCTCCGGTCTGTGCTCAGCCTCTCATAGCGGACGTCCGTTCCGACCTTTGCGGGGAGGTCTGCCACGTCTGAGAGCGTGAAGAGGCACAGGCGGTTGTCGCCTACGCGCATCTCGGCAGGGTCGAGGTCGATGTCCTGCAAGGACTTGTCGCCATCTGGCTGTAGGGAGAGGTAGCGCTCTATGATGCCTGCCTTCTCTTTCGTGCCGACGATTTCCGCATCCGACAGCCTGCGGAGCCTTACAAAGCCGGAGTCGTTCATGATATGCTCAAACTGATCCACAGCCTCCAGATAGCGTGCAGCCGTTTCACGGTTCACCTCCCTGGGGATGATATGCCCACGGCAGAGAGTCGAGAAATTGCTCTGCATACGGTTACGCTCCTTCGTGGTCTTCGTCAGGTAGAGGTAGCACGAATGGTTCAGGAAGGGACGCTCGTTGAAGTGCCGTTCAAAACTGCGGGAGAGGAAGCTCATGCCGTCCTTGTGCAGTTCCGGCTTATACCTTTCACGGACAAACCAGTCCTGCTTGTGCAGGATGCTGTAGTCGGGCAGCACCTTGATAGCCTTGCACCAGCAGCCGTGAATGGCCTCGTATTCGGCAGAGGTCACGGTGTAGAGTTCGGGCAGCGTCACCTCATAGCAGACGGTGATGTCCGCATCCTTGGAGACGATGCAGCCATTCTCCACAGCCAGCAGGGGCAGCTTGTTCTCAACGGTCGTTGCTTTCAGGATATTTCTCATTCACTCTTTGGTTTAACTTGTTCTTAATGGTCTGGTATGGCTTTTTGCGGTTGATGAGGAAACGGGGCCTGCTTCTCTTTGCCATCAGCTTCATCAGTCCGTACTCCCCGAAGCGTCGGTTGAGGGCGAAGGTCTGCCACACAAGCAGCGAGGCAGACACTACACCCGTACCGATGCACACCCACTGGCTTACTCCAGCGAGGAAGAGGATGACGAACAGGACGAAGATGGCGAGCAGCCCACCTGCGAAGATAAACAGGTACTGCGCTTTGAGTCCCTTGAACTCAACCGACTGGCCTATACCCTTGTTGATGTTGTACTCTGCCATCTTCCTTTTCCTCCTATACCTTATTGTTATATGCGTATAGGGTTAGAGGAAGAAGGAGCGGAGGATGGTTGCAGCCACGATGAGGAAGATGCAGGCACCAAACCAGCTTGCGGCAGTCTTCGAGGTGTCTGGGTCACCAGACGAGAACTTGCCGTACACCTTCACACCGCCGATAAGCCCCACGACGGCACCGATGGCATACACCAGTTTCGTGGCGGGCTCAAAGTAGGAACTGACCATTGACGTGGCTTCGTTGATGCCAGCCAGTCCGTTGCCCTGGGCCATTGCGTTCACACTTGCAGCAACTACGAGTGCTGCGATTATTCCGATTCTCTTGTTGTTCTTTGTCATAAAAATAAGTTTTGTTGTTAATGCCCCGGACGTTGCCGCCCGAGGCGGGTTAATGTTTAATGGTTGATGATTCTTTGGTATTAGTCTTCAAATACAGATAGGACTTTCTCCTGATGCTCCTTGAAGATGGTCGTAATGACATCACTATATTCCGATAGATGGTCTTCAAGGACGGAAGACACGAAACTTCCTTTTGTAAGACCAGCATCTTCAGCAGTCCCGACTACAGCCTTCATCTTGTCGAAAAGGTTTTTGTCGATATAGACAGCGACCTTTCTCTTGGCTGGACGCTCCGTGAGGAACTGGTTCTTGTACTCTGTTGTTGCACTCTCCTGATTCTTAATCTGAATCTTGTTGTTCTTTGTCATAATGAATTTAATTTTTAATTGTTGTTTAATAATTGTTATACGAAGTCACGGATATTGAACTCCGTGGGATTCTCTGGTAACTTGAAGGGCTTTCTGCCGTTATCAGGAGTTTCTTCTCCACTTGCCGTATTGCCCCCGTCTTGGCTCTTGTACTTCTCTATGATGGAGCGTACCCGTTTTGAGAAATCTGCCTGATTCTTTTCAAGCACGTTTAGAAGTTCCGTTCCATCAAGATAATCGAGCACCTTGCCAGCCTTGGCTTCCTCAGACTTTGTGGCTTCAGGTTTCTTCGCCACTTTCATTGCCTCAACCATGTCCTCGTAGGTATAGCCCTCTGCATAGTTTTCGGCTGGTGTCTCATCAGCATTTTCTTCCTTGGAATACCTAAAGCTCTTGAAAGCCTCTTCTTCTTCCTCTGGTGTCATCTGCCTGAGTCCGCTGTCATGCTTTGGCGGTGCAAAAGTAACGTCTTTCTCGTCCACCTCTTCACCTTCTTCCGAAATGGCTGCAACTGGCTGTGAATTGGCTGCAACTGGCTTAGTTGCGTTTGCCCTGACATGGCTTTTGCCCATGATATCACTCTCTTTTACCTGTGGTACGCTTTGCTTCACCTGCATGGTCTTTTGGGGCTTTCTGCCAATGTTCCTTATCAAGTCCGAAGGCTTGATGTCGAACCATACAAGATGCAGGAAGACTATCATCCATACCAGCAGGATTATTAAAATTGTATTCATTTCCATATGTCTCTTTGGTTGTGATAAAAGTTCATATCAGTTCATCGGTGGTTTTCTTCGCACGGTAGAGGGCATTGATCCTGTCACGGTATTGTTCCAGATGTGCCGTCACAATCAGGTCAAGATAGCCACCGACGGAGAGCTGCCCGTTTCCAAGTTCCTTCACAATCCGGCTGATGGCATCATGATTGGCAACACTCAGATAGGCAGCCTTGCGAAATCTTATCTCATTACGCACGAGGAAGAACTGGTCATAGTCACAGCCGCCCGTCGAAGAACGTCTCGGTGACGGTTCTCTTTTATTGCGTGATGAAGTGGATGGTGTCTGTGTCTCTGACAGGGCATCTTGGTCTTGTGAGGCAAGAGCATTCCCTGCATCGGCAGGGGTTTCTTGCACACTCTGCTCCTTGTCTTCCTCAACTGGTGCCTGTCGCTGAAATGGCACACCTCCCTTGGTTCTCATGTGGACGCTGTTGATGAGAAATTCCTCGTCCACATTACTGGCAGTTCTCTTTCCCATTGTCTCTACTGGTTAATGGTTGCTAAGAACTCTTCTGCCAGTTCCTTGATATTGCTGCCTTTCAGAAGGGCCATATCAGGAGGGAAGAGAGTGGAACGGAATACTGCCTTTTGGCTGTCTGTCAGTTCACGGCGGAAGCGTACGCTGTTTGGCAATCGGGTGTTCAGGATGCGGAAGCCCATTTCTGGGATCACCTTGTCATACATGTCATAGATTTCTGTCCGCTCGCGCCTGTCGGTCATTGTCCAGAACAGGACAATATCCTTTGTCCTTGCCTTGCCTGTAGTCATCAGCTTGTCACGGAACAGTTCCACGAATTGCAGGGCACTGTCAATGACGAAGGGGTCTGCACTTATCGGCACGAAGATGTAATCCATCTGTGAGAGTGTCTTCAGCACTCCGTTGGAGTTGATGGTGCCGGGCAGGTCGAAGAAAACGATGTCCAAGTCCTCGTCCTCAGTCATGACCTCTGCCTGGTCGAGTGCATCAACGGGGTTGGTGTCTGTAATCACAAAGGCTTTCTTGCCTGTCTTGCGGAACACGTCACACGCCTGGGCTTTCAGTTCCTCGTCATGCTCTATCAGTTCCAACTCGCGTACTCGCTCCAAGTAGATGCTGTGCTGTGGATGGTCACAGTCAAGCACGCCCACGTTGTAGCCTGCTACATTGTGGAGGTAGTTCGACAGCAGGGTCGTGATGGTGGATTTCCCGATGCCTCCCTTCTGGGATGAGATGGCAACGAAGATTTCATTTCCTGGTTCTTTGCTTGTTTCTTTGTTCATTATCTTGATTCTTTTAATTGTTGATACTTCCAATATCTGGATATGGGTTTATCTGGTATGTCGATGTCCTGATGACCTGAGTTGTCGGTATTTCGGTTCTTCGAAGCAGTGAGTTGTTAATGTCTTACCGTTCTGACATCTCAGTACAACCAACATTCGACTGTTTCAATAATCCTGTCCTTAGTGTGTTGATGTGTTCATGAGTTAATGCATTCATGATTGCATGGGTTACTCAAAGCACCGACACACTGATGTTTCGGTGCATCGCGTATTCGGTTTGTTGATGTTCTGAATGTGTTCATACTCGCATTGTTAAAGTGTTATTGACTCGATTTGTCGATGCAAAGGAACATTGATTTTTTCATGATTCAATGGCTGTTGCCTCAGTTGGCTGTAAGTGGCGGTGAACTGGCTGCAAGTGGCGGTTCGTGCCTATTCCGCAGCCCGTAAAATCACCGTAATTTTGCAGCCGGATTCAGACGTGATACGCAGGTGAGCGACACCTGACAAGTCCATCCTGCTTCCTGTCGGGAAGGTTCCTACCTCTCACGCAAGGCGGAAACGGTCTTTTTCTTTTCACAGAACAGAGAGATGTCCAACCGCCAATGTCGGTAGAAAGAACTAATCCAACCGCATCATGCGGTATAGGGAGCAATCCATCTGACTTGTCTTTAAGACCTGTCAGAGCAAGTCCGCTTTAGCAAGCGGATTTTAATGTTCTCAAGAACATAGCAAGGTATGTTTTCTGCTGCATGAAACTACGTTTGCAGCATAAAACCCCTTGCTCTGCCGAGGGCTGGGGCTGAACTCCGAAGTCGTTCTACCCGTTCCAACTTGCCGTAGGCTCTGGGAGTCCATACATGAATGTAAGCAGTGAGTGATAACAATATTGTCTAACAAAAAAGATTAAAGAGTGAACAGAAAACAGAATAAAGGTGGGAGAAATCCCAAGGCTGACCCAGCGACAAATCGCTACTCAGTCAACTTCACCAGTCAGGAACACATGCGCTTTCTGAAGATGTATGACCGTTCTGGAATGACGAGCAAGTCATCTTTCATCAAGGCGCAGTTCTTCGGAGAGACGTTCCATGTGGTGACTTTCGACAAGGGACTGCACGAATACTACACAAAGTTGAGTGACTTTCACGCGCAGTTCCGCATGGTTGGCAACAACTACAACCAGACTTTGAAGGAACTGAAGAGCCATTTTTCCGAGCGCAGGGCAATGGCGCTGACCTACAAACTGGAGAAGTACATGCAACAACTCGTGGAGATTGCAACGAAGATTCAGGAACAGACAAATGAGTACAGGGACAAATGGTCGCAAAGATAAGTTTCGGTAACTCGCTGTTTGGCGCTCTGGCCTACAACGGTGAGAAGATTAACAAGGACGAGGGCAAGCTGCTTGCCACCAACCGCATCTTCGACGACGGCACGGGCAAGGTGAATATCCGCAGGGCTATGGAGGACTTTATGCGGTTCATGCCCGACCGATGCCATGCGGAGAAGCCTGTAGTACATATCTCCCTCAATCCGCATCCAGACGACAAACTGACGGACACGGACATGGAGAACATCGCCCGTGAGTATCTGGAGAAGATGGGCTTTGGCTCTCAGCCCTACATGGTCTATAAGCATGAGGACATCGACCGCCACCACATGCACATCGTGACCATCCGTGTCAGGGAGGACGGAAAGGCTATCAGTTCCAGCAACAACTTCTATCAGAGCAAGAAGGCCACACGGGAACTGGAGAAGAAATACAACCTGCACACGGCAGAACGTGGGCAGGCTATTTCCGAGATTCCTCTCCGAAAGGTGAATGCCAGTGAGGGTGACGTGAAGAAGCAGATTGCAAACATGGTCAAGGCGGTTGTCCGTGGCTACCACTATCAGACTTTGGGAGAACTCCGTGCCGTCCTCTCCTTATATAATATAGATGTGGAGGAAACAAGGGGCATAGCCCGTAACCGTGAGTATCACGGACTGGTCTATTCTGCCACCGATGATAACGGCAACAAGGTTGGCAATCCGTTCAAGGCTTCCAAAATCGGTCCGTCTGTCGGCTACGAGGCAGTGCAGAAGCGTTTCGCATGGTCGAAGAAACAGATTGCCGAAGGGGGCATAGCCGCTTCGCTGAAAGAAAAGATACTGTCCATATTGGCGGCATCATCCAACGCAGAGGACTTCAAGAGTCGCTTGCAGGCTCAGGGTATGGACGTGGTCTTCCGCTACACTGAAACGGGACGTATCTATGGAGCCACCTTCATTGACCACGAAAGCCGCAGTGTTCTGAATGGTTCGCGCATGTGCAAGGAACTTTCCGCCAATGCACTGGAACAGTATTTCAACAGTCCTCACGATCAAGAGCAGGCACAACAGGGACAGTCAACCGACCAAGGACAGTCCACACAAGAAGGTGCTGGACATGGAACTGGTGGAGGGCAGCTGTCGTCTGGTGCTGACCATTGGCAGGGCCAGTCAACTCCAGCATCAGACTACGACCACTCTCATTCCGACTTTGACGGCTTCGGCTTGTTCACCACTGACAACCCGGCGGTCGATCCTGCCGAAGAAGAGTTCAGAAGACGAATGCAGAGAAAGAAGAAGAAACGTCGTGGTCCGAAACTCTGATTATCTATTATTCAAATGCAATTTAATCACAATTCAAATTCCATTTTACTATGCAACAAGAAGACGATTTGAGGGCACTGGCGAAAATCATGGACTTTCTCCGTGCCGTGAGCATCATCCTTGTGGTGATGAATGTCTATTGGTATTGTTATGCTACCGTAGAGGGGCACGGCATCAACATCGGTGTGGTTGACCGCATCCTGCTGAACTTTAACCGTGAGGCAGGGCTGTTTCACTCCATCCTCTACACCAAACTCTTTGCCCTGCTCCTGCTTGCCCTGTCATGTCTCGGTACAAAGGGAGTCATCAATGAGAAAATCACTTGGCCGAGGATATGGGCTGTCCTTGGTGCAGGTGTCGTGTTCTACTTCATCATCAACTGGTGGATGCTGCTGTTGCCCATCCACGCAGACGTGGTGACGGCACTCTATATCCTCACGATTTCCATTGGCTACATCTGTCTGATGATGGCTGGTCTGTGGATGAGCCGACTGTTGAAACACCATCTGATGGAGGATGTCTTCAACAACGAGAACGAGAGTTTTCAGCAGGAAACACGGCTGATGGAGAATGAGTATTCCGTCAATCTGCCTACACGTTTCTACTACAAGAAGAAATGGAACAGAGGTTGGATTAACGTAGTCAACCCGTTCCGTGCCACTATCGTACTCGGAACACCAGGCAGCGGCAAGTCGTATGCCGTGGTGAACAACTTCATCAAGCAGCAGATAGAGAAGGGCTATTCGCTCTATTGCTACGACTACAAGTACCCAGACCTTTCCACCATTGCCTTCAACCATCTGCTGAAACACTCAGACGGGTACAAGGTAAAACCGAAGTTTTATGTCATCAACTTCGACGACCCACGGCGCAGCCATCGTTGTAATCCCATTCATCCCGACTTCATGACGGACATTGCCGATGCCTACGAGAGCGCATACACCATCATGCTCAATCTTAACCGTACATGGGTACAGAAGCAGGGTGACTTCTTCGTGGAGTCGCCTATCATCCTGTTTGCCGCCGTGATATGGTTCTTACGCCTCTATCAGGGTGGTAAGTACTGCACCTTCCCCCATGCCATTGAACTGCTTAACCGCAGGTACGAGGACATTTTCCCCATTCTCACGTCCTACCCTGAACTGGAGAACTATCTTTCTCCCTTTATGGACGCCTGGCTTGGTGGAGCGCAGGAGCAGTTGCAAGGGCAGATAGCATCTGCCAAGATTCCGCTGTCCCGTATGATTTCCCCTCAACTCTATTGGGTAATGTCTGACAGCGAGTTTACACTTGACATCAACAATCCCGACGAGCCGAAAATCCTGTGTGTCGGCAACAATCCCGACCGTCAGAACATCTACGGTGCAGCCCTCGGGCTGTATAACAGCCGTATCGTGAAACTGATTAACAAGAAGGGGAAACAGAAGTCATCGGTTATCATTGACGAGTTGCCCACCATCTACTTCAAGGGACTGGATAACCTCATTGCAACCGCCCGAAGCAACAAAGTGGCGGTATGTCTCGGCTTTCAGGATTTTTCCCAACTTGTCCGTGACTATGGCGACAAGGAGGCAAAGGTGGTGATGAACACCGTCGGCAACATCTTCAGTGGGCAGGTTGTGGGTGAGACCGCCAAGCAACTCAGTGAGCGTTTCGGCAAGGTGCTCCAGAAACGCCAGTCGATTTCCATTAACCGACAGGACGTTTCCACTTCCATCAACACGCAGATGGATAGCCTTATCCCGCCCAGCAAGATTTCTGGTCTTACACAGGGAATGTTTGTCGGCTCTGTGTCCGACAACTTCAACGAGCGTATTGAGCAGAAGATTTTCCATGCTGAGATTGTGGTGGATTCTGCAAAGGTGGATGCCGAGATGAAACATTATGAGCCTATACCCGTCATTGCGGACTTCACCGATGCCGACGGCAATGACATCATGGAGCAGACTATCCGCGACAACTACAACCGCATCAAGGATGAGGTCAAGCAGATTGTCAGTGATGAACTGGAACGCATCAAGAACGACCCGGCACTGCAACACCTGTTGCAGCAGAAAGGGTGATAAAACAAAATTTCGGCAATAAGTCCGCCTTATTGCCGAAATTTTGCTGTTAGTGATGGTAAGTTATCTCCTTGCCGCTTGTTTGCGGTCATCCTCTTTCATGCGCCAATTCAGTCCATTGGTCATTTCTTGTAGGAAAGTGGCACGGTTATCAAGTTTGCGCATCTTAACGTCCCGATAGGTGATATAGCAGTTTGCCAGAGGCTTCTCAAAGTCCAGGAACTGCATGAAGGTCGTGAGCATGTCCTTCAGTGACACCTCTCCGTCGTTGATGCACTTCTTAGTGTGGAGTCCATAGATCAATTCAATGAAATCCGTATTCTGCCCCGTCCATCGAAGCCCGGACGATATTCTTTTCTCTTCATGCGTGAAGGTGATTACCTTACCGTCTGTAATGAGTTTGAGCATCTTCTGAACAAAGGCTAAAGCCTTCTTTGCACAGAGGTCTATGTCCTTTGTGACACCATTCACGAACTGGAGTTCCGTTTCTGCACATGTCAGTGCCACCGCTTTATAACCGTCATCTGCATGTTTACAGAGGTCGATGACTTGCACAACAAAGTCCTGATAGGCTGCATCCGGGGAAATCTTCTTTTCACCCCGTATCAGTCTGAATAAACTGGTTTCTGTCAATATGAAGTAGTCCATTGCTATTCTCTTTTGCTTGATTGATAATGATGTTCTGTTGTGCGCACATCATTATTAGTGGCAAAGCGAATACCAACGGCATGCCAGTCGTTAGTTTGTAGAACGTAAATATTTGTTAGTCAGGAGAATAAAATTTTGAAAAATTTCCGATTCTCTGAAATGCACAAAAAAAGATGTAAGATTATCTTACATCGTGTAAGGCAATCTTACATCATTTCCATACCTTTTCTGCTGTCTTAGCGTTTAGCTAACCCATATTTCTTACGCTTCTGAAACAGTGTCTCACGGGTAATTCCCAGCAGTTCCGCTGCTTCATCAAATGATGATGTCATGGCAATAGCCTTGATAATCTTCTCCTTTTCCTGCTCTTCATTCTTCAACGACAACGGATTCTTCACATTGACAATATCCTCTATCTCAATCTCGTCAGCCTGTATAAGTCCTGAGCGTGTCAACACAACGGCTCTGTCGATTGTATGCTTTAACTGGCGGACGTTCTCTGGCCAGTCATAGCCCATAATCTTCTTGATGGCTTCATCGGAAAAGCCTGTGACATCAAGATGGTTGGTCTCGCAGGATTCCTTCATAAACTCTTCCGCCAACGGCAGGATGTCCTCACGGCAAAGTCGCAGGGGAGGCACTTCAATGGGAAACTCGTTGATGCGGGCCAATAAATCTTTGCGGAACTCGCCTTTATTCACTTTTTCACGAAGATTCTCATTCGACGCAACGACCAAACGGATATTGCAGCGTATGTCCTTGTTGCTACCCATCTTCTGGTACACTCTTTCCTCCAGCACCCTGAGCAGCATCTTCTGCACAGCCATAGGCAGGTTCTCCACTTCATCAAGGAACAGTGTTCCGCCCTCTGCTGTCTGAATGAGACCCGTTGCTTCTTCCGTTGCACCTGTATAGGCACCCTTGACATGCCCGAACAAGACCGACATGGCAGTCTCTGTATGTATGGCTGCACAATCCTTGGTGATGTATGGCTTTTCCTTACGATGGCTTTGATAGTGTATTTCTCTTGCGATATGTTCTTTTCCCGCCCCGCTCTCACCGTATATCAGCACCGTCGAATCTGTTGTAGCGAAAAGCTGGACACGACGCATCATTTTCTGGTATGCCGAACTCTGCCGTTCATAGATGGTATGCCCTTTCTGCCTTGGAGGTGAGTTTCGGATAGCCTTCATCACTGCATCTACCAGTTGGATGTCATGGACGGGCTTGATAAGATAGTCGGCTGCACCCATCTTCATGGCATTCACCGCCAGCGGGGCATCTGTTACCTTGGTCATCATCACAAAGGGAGTCCGTATCCGATTCTCGTTCAGTTTTTCAAGAATCTTGGTGCCGTGCCCATCGGGGAGCAACAGGTCACTGACGATGGCATCGTATTCGTTGGCGGCTATCATCTTCAAGGCTTCACTGACCTTCTGGGCGCTGTCTGACAGTATCTTGGCATCGTGCATCCAGTTCCTGGCAAGACGTAGCATCACGTCATCATCCTCCACAATCAAGACCTTATACCTGTTCATGCCGCACCTCCTTCCATCTTCTCCTTGGCTTGGCTGACAAGATGCTCTGCCGTCATGACTACTTCATCGACAGCCTTTGCCATGTCGCATTTCCCTCTCAGCGCATCACGGAGTTTCAGCATGGGCTTCACAATACCCAGAATTTCCCAACGCGGCTCTAACTTGTGCTGGAGGAATGCGATGGTCTGGATGTCACCTGTTTCAAGTGCAGATTTCAACTCTTTGACCTCTGCCTCCGTTTGTTCCACGAGAAGGTTGAGCATGCCATTCACGTCATCCTCGCCGTGTAGCAACGTGGTGAAGTCGGCTTTTGGTATCTTGAATGTCGTATCTTCCTTTACGCTGTTGGCGATGGCCTGTGTCAGTTCAGCGTATGAGAATGGCTTCAGCAGACAACCGCTGAAGCCCGCACTTATGAAATCCTCAGCTTTGCGCTCTGTTCTGCCTGTCATGGCAAGCAAAGGTACTGTCTTGGAATTACCGATGTTGGCATCACGCAACAATTCCAGAAGGTCAAAGCCACTCATACCGCCGAGTTTAATGTCAGTGATAATCAGGTCATAGTCACTCTGACGCATTCTGTCAAACAAATCATTCACCGTAGGACAGCCGACAGCCTGAACATTCTTCTTGGAAAGCATCTCAACGGTCATTCGCAGGACTGTCACATCATCATCGACAATGGCTATACGTAAGCCCTCTGGAAGTGTCGCAGTGTTCTTTTCCGCCAGTTGCAGAATCTCGTCGTCACCCTCTACGACAGGGATTGTGACAGAGAACTTACTGCCAAATCCGACATGGCTTTCTACATTTATTTGTCCACCCAACAGTTCCACAAGTGCCTTGGCGATACTCAGTCCGAGACCGAAGCCCTCCTGTGTGTCGGCATTCTCCAGTCGGTTGAACGGGGCGAAGATGCGTTTCATCTGCTCTTCGCTCATGCCTGTGCCGGAATCCTGCACCTTGATGGTTAGCGTGTTGTCCCTATAGTCCACGCTGATGTTCACGGAGCCTTTCTTGGTGAACTTGATGGCATTCGAAATAAGGTTACTGCCTATCTGGATAATGCGCTTGCGGTCACCCATCACTACTGTGTCATTGCCTGTAAACGCTCCTTCTATCACAATGTCCTTAACCGCTGCCAATGGCTCATATTCTGCCATGAGAGTACGGAGCACATCCTTCACGTGGAAAGGCATCATGTCCACTTCATCCTTACCAGTGTCAAGACGGTAGTAGCTTAACAGCGTGTTCAGCAATGTCAGCATTCTGTCCGATGATTGCTTGATGGCCTCTTCATATTGCCTGCATTTCTCATCCTTGGTAGTTTCCGCTATCAAGTCTGCATAGCCCATGATGGAAGTCAATGGCGAACGGAGATCGTGACTCACTGTCAACATCATATTCCGACGAAGGGTGAGTAGTTCCTTGTTATGCCGATTGCTCTGCTCTAACAGCATCTTATTTCTGTGGCGCTCATTCGCATCACGATGAAACAGCCAGTAGAAGATTAAGGCAAGGATAAAAGCCGCAAAACCGAACCACATCACTAGATGCAGGGTTTCACGCTGGTGTGACATAAGATGTGTGGAACCCAACTTGCGCATCTGTGAATCCTCCGCATTGAACTCACTGGCAAGTTGGGTTATCTTCTCATTGAGCAGGCTTTCTTTCCTGACAAGGTCTTCCATGTGTTGGAACAGTTGGTTGGCACTCCGTTCCTGCGACTGCTGAATGTCCGTTGCCAACGATGTCAGAATCCTGTCCGTCTGTTGCTTGGCACGGTGCAGGGCCCGATTGTTCTCAGCCTCTGTCTCGGCATTGGCTTTCTTCTTGCTCTTCAGCCAGCCAAACATACCAGTGGTCTTGTGGCGGTTTTCCTTCAGATTCTCACTTACTTCATCTGTCAGTTGCTGGTTGGCACGGTTTGCCTGTCGGATGATCTGCGGCATCTTCTGCTGCATCAACCCACTCACGTCCCTCAGTTGCTCCAGATCCTGATGAATAGCCAACAAATAGCCCTTCTTCTCACTGACAAGTTGCTTAATCTCTTTAACTCGTCTCACCTGTGCCGTGTCGGGTATCGTCATAATCATGGAGTCGAGCGTCATCATGACACACTTCTCCTTCTTTTCGTATGCCGCTATCCTTGTACTGTCCCATATTGCAGCCTGCCCGCCTAACTGAGTCAGGTCGAAAAGTTGCAGGAATGCACCTTCTGAGAAGGCACGACGGTCTATGTTCTCCCTGTATCTCTTGCTGTTTTCTTCAAGACCACCGCTTTTGCAAACAACAATAATGGAAGCGACAACAAAGAGGGCTATCAGCGAGACATACCCGCCCATTATCTTCAGACGCAATCGCATCAAAGAATCCATATTTTTCATACAATCTTCTTACCTATAATCAAAACGGGTGCAAAGGTATGAAAAAAATGCGAGAATCTTTCATACATCTCCTAAAAACGAATACACCTTGACGTTAATCATTTTCAATATAAAACGAGTGAGAGCCGAAATAGCATCTTCACTATCCCGGCTCTCACTCTCATCTTTGACCTCATAACGCTAAGCTTTGTAAAATCCCACTTCACCTGTATCGGCATTGATCAAAAGGATACTTGACCATAGGGGAGTCCTGTGATAGTCCCCGTTCGGAACTGTCCACCGGCGGTCAATGAAATTCCCGATGGTATCAATGATGGTCACGCTGGGTAGGTCACTCGACTCCGATTTAACATAGAAATAATTATACCCGTATGACAGGATTCTCTGGGGCATGTAATTTTCATCAGTAGAAGACCCCTTCTTGGAAATCAGCCAGTCGTTCATCCAGACAATCTTTTGGTTGTAGTAAATGTCCCGTTTCCTTGTTGGTTTAATCAGTTCCGGATATTTCCGCAGCACATAACCAGCCTTTAGTCTGGTCATTTCTATACCTGCAAGACTTACAAACTCTGGCTTCTCATGATAGTAGGTACCATACCTTTTGTCCCACCAGAGCGGTTCGCCATTGATGTCAAGTCCTTTAAGTATATTATCGCCTTCCCATTCCAGATTCCCGTACATCGACAGACGCAGGTCACGACCGTCTTGGTCTATGATAGTCACTCGGCTCTTATATACTATATACGGATAGGTACAGTAGGCGAAATAGCCGTCGTCAGCCCTCCTTATCTGCTGGAACAGGGGCTGATGAATAATCTTTCCGTCCTTGGCAATACCATACAGTCCCTTTTGCATAAAGATTTCCAGTCCACGGTGCTGCTCATCCTTGCGCTTGATATTCACCATGTGGGTATTGATCAGTTCCTTCTCGTAACCGTCACCTCTCACATACAGCAGACTCTCGCGGCCCATGCCAGCCTTGCCCGCCAACTGCCCAGTAAACATCAGTTGCCAGTTCCAGTCCTCCGTAGGCAGTCCGAAACTCTGGTACATCCCCACATGGTCGAAAATCACCACCTTGTCCTTGCCCTCAGCGATGCGCATACCGCGACCTACCTGCTGCAGGTACTTCGATAGCGAGAGGGTAGGACGGGCCAGTTGTATAAATTCTACCTCAGGGAAGTCAGCACCTTCCGAGAGAATATCCACATTCGCCACTACATCTATCAGACCGTCCCTGTACTCCTGCACCAGTCGGTCACGCTCTGCAGTAGGGGTCTTGGCCTCTATCCAACAGCAGTTCACTCTCTGCTTCTGATAGTATTCCGTAATATGCTGTGCATGATTTCGGTCGATGGCATACACGATGCCTTTCTTTCCAAACACGAATTTCTTATATGTCTGATACAGATTCTCAATAGACTCCTCGCAGTCCATCACCAGTGCCATCTCCTTCGTCTGGTAGTCACCATCCACGCCACGTTTCTTCAGTCCTGCCACTTGTTTCAGGATGGGATTGTCGGGCTCTGCCGTCACATAGTCGAAGTCGCTGAGCCACCCCATCTTGATAAACTCCTGTATGGTGTGACTTTGTATCAGTGTCTGGAACAGGTCCAGGAATCCGTCATTGTTCAGTCTGCACGGTGTCGCCGTCAGTCCCAAGAACTTCGCCTGCGGCCACCGCTTCCACAGCATTCTGTATGTTCTTGCCACAGCATGATGTGCTTCATCAATAAGCACTAATGACGGCTCGAAATTCGTATAATTCGAGTCCGAAAAACTTTCTGTGTTTTCCGTGCTATCTGTGTGACCTAATTCTCTCGACAATTTCTGAATACTCTCCACCATGATATGGTTCTTCTTCATGTCAATCCCGAAGTACCCAACCGTCCCCCGAATCTGGTCTAACAGTTCCCGCCTATGTGCCACGATCAAAATCCCATCTTTACCTTTTCGTGTAATTCGTGAAATTCGTTGTCGTATAATTTCCGCCATCAGCACCGTCTTTCCAGTTCCCGTCGGCATCTGTAACATCACGCTCCGATACTGGTTCCACGCCTCTTCCAGTCTGTCTATCATTTCCTGTTGGTAGTTCCTGAGGGCATCATTCTTCATGATTTCCTCAACTACCTCTTCCCACTGGTTCACGCGCTTCAGTTTGTCGCTCTTTGCCAGCAGTCGCTTGAATGCCGCCACCCGCTCAGGCTTCAGTTCACCCTTGTTCATCAGCTTGCGCTGGTGCTTCATCCAGTTCAGCATCAAGTGGTCTTCCACACGATGTTTCGAAGGATTCCGATGGTAGGTATCCATATACTCTGCCACCTCCTTATAATTCTTCCTCCACTTCTCGTCTTGCGTCATATTTCAACTCAATCTTACTCCAGCTCTCTGACATCACACATCAGATTTCCTTCCCCATTGGGGCCAAAACAGGTAGCGACAAAATTGCCATAATCCTATTAGAATTGGTTTCACGATCCTATCCTATAATGATTTCTTAACCTCAGATAAGGCATTCTCAATTTCTTCAAGGGATTCACTCCCTCGCATCATTCTTTGTACATACTCTGGTGTTATACAACCCAAATCCATTGAGCATGAGCGCATCTCGCTTTCTATAAAAGAGCGTAGTCTTTCTTTCAAGTATTGTTCATTCATATGTCAAACAATAGTATCTATTTTTCTTCTACAATTTATATTCTTTATTACTTTAAGCAATCCCAAACCAATTATACCCCCAAACGTATTATGTATTATGTCATCTATTTCCGAGAATCCTTTATGTAGAATGAGCTGCAATAACTCAATTGAGGATGAAAGGCAAATTGAAACCAGAAAAACACCTCTCCAGCTCAGTCTACAAAGTGACAATCCAATCAAAACTCCTATTGGAACAAAGACAACAATATTCATAATGATCTCTGGAATAAGATTCTCCTTGCCATTCAATATTTCATGATAGCTCCAAAAAGGAGTAAAATTAAACTTGGGTATATTTCCATGTGTTCTACCAAAAACAGTAGTAAAGAATAAGAGGACCACATATTCAACAAGTATCAAACCTAAAACTTTCCTCCATCCTTTCTTTATACCTTGTATTGTAAATATCAGCACAATTCCTAAACATAAACAACACGACAGCACCACATAGACATCTATAGGAACATCCTTAAACAAGTTCCTGAGATATTTTTGGAAAATATCAATCATGTGCTTACTTCTACATTATTATTGCTTCGTGTGGCGTTCAGAAACCCAACCAACACTATGTTCGAAAAAAAACGGACAGAATCTATGGGAAATAGTTGGGTATGCCTTAACGCGTCACGTAAACGATGTATAACAGATATTACTTTCCTTATAAAGAATGGATAATTATTATAATATGAGTTATTCCTGTTATGGCCAAAGTTACCTACCTCCAAAATGAACGATTTAATCAGCAAGGCTTTACGTTTCCATTTTCCAGAATTCTCGTAAAGTGGCATGGCTTCTTTTGGCATACCAAGATTTTCTACAGCAAATGCTCCAAAAGCCTTCCATTCTGAAATTAACTTCATTTCCCCAAGCCGTTCCTTTAATAGCTCTACATCTATTTCATCTTTATAACTCCATAACAAGCGGCACCAGTCACATATTTGCCGTATTCCTACACCTTCTTTGTAAAAATGGTTTAAGAAATGAGTAAAAATGAACAGCACGTCGTTATTTACAGCAGGCAAAAGAACATCACTCTTGGCATTTTTCCACACCCGAACATTTCCCTTATTGTAACAATCATATTGAAGATTGTCAAGAACCTTATCTATTCGTTTGGATAATCCACACCGTATACTACCGTGCAACTCAACCACCCATCCATCAATTGTCATTCCAAGATGTTTAGCATAAAACGACTCATTTTCCACATTCTGTGCTAAAGGGACAAGAATGGTCTTAGCTTTCTCAAAATTATGAATATCTAACAGCAAATCAACATCGCCACAACTTCTCCATAATGATTTCTTGTAGCATTGAGCGACACCCTGACCTTTCACAAGAATTGTTTTTATACCTTCTTTCTGCAGTTTTTCCATTAAAACTGCGATAAAACAATTCATCGCCTTATTCTGCTGCTCTAACTGTAACGTCATACCAACAAATTGTAGTGAACTTTCTTGTGGGACACTAATATCAGATGATATCGATTTTATCAAGTCCAAACCGGAAGCAACCAAACCAACAACACTCTGTTCCTCTGCCATACGATAAATGCCATCCCAATCCACAATCTTAGAAAGATTATGGATTTCATTTTGGTTATCGCTAGTGCTTTCCCATAGTCCAGCTCGCAATAAATAAAAGAATAACGTCTCTATGTCTGTACTCACTTTGTTCCTTTCACAATAATAGTTTTAATTACCCGTTAGATTCATCAACTCTTGACCTAATCAATTTTGATGGATTACCGCCAACAATACTGTTCTGTGGAAAATCTTTACATAAAAGGCAACATGCTCCGATTACCGTTCCCGATGAGATATGACGACCTGGGGTGGCTGTCACCTGCCGTCCTATCCAAACATTATCTTCTATGATGGTAGGATGTTGTGGTAGCGTATATCCTTGTTTCCACATAGGAATGTCCGTACTGTCAAATTTGTGGTTTACAGATAGGAAATAACAATCCGGGCCCATCATTACATCGCGCCCTATTTGAATATTGTTTGGAACAACTGCATTAACTCCTAAACCAGAGTTATCTCCTATCGTTATACCCCTACCACTACCAAATTGAACTCTTCTCTCTACTGTAACATTTTTTCCACATTTTTTAAAGATTACCTTAACAAGACGATATCGTAACCATTTTCCTACCCCCCCCATTGGCTGGTAACTGGATGGAAGCCATTGGGCGAAAGAATAGTAAACGATCAGGCAAAAGTATTTATATGCTCTTCTCATCATTATTGTTTTTAATTGCTCTTAAAAAATCTTCAAATCCATTATATTCTTTTTTAGCTTTAAAAAGTTGTTGTATTTGGCTATCATTTAATCTCCGAGTAACATAACGGCGCACAGTGGCGTTGTTATTAAATTCATCTTCAGTTAGAAAAAGACACCATTCCTCAGTAAAATCTTCGATTACAGGGTCTCTTTTGAACCTTGTGATAATGCTCCTTCCAAATTCTAATGCTTCTCTATTTTGCTTCCGTTTACGTTTCTGATAGTATTCTTCTATAGAGCAAAATACACGAGCAGGACATCCAACGACAACTGAATTATTAGGAATAATTGATGTTACAACGCTTCCATAACCAACAATGCAGTTATCACCTATCTGTGCTCCTTTTAAAAGCGTTACATTTTGCCCAAATACCACATTATTACCTACTGTGACCTTTCCGCTACTGTTTATGAATTCATTATATACTCCCCTAATAGCATAGGTCCCAAAGTCATGTGTAAGTATGCTGAAATGATCATTTATATCTACATTGTCTCCTATGGAAATCAGCGACGGACGGGTTAAATCAACTAACGTATTCAAAGGATTCCTAAAATTAACGTTCTCACCTACACGGACTCCTTTGTCTCGAAGATATTGGGGGAAATTAATGTATTTCTTACCCCCCCCCAGACCATTTTCAAGAATCCCTCTAAGATAGAAAAACACTTTCTTTTTAAGTCTCATAAATATTATAGTTTTAAAGAATTTCTGACCATGCATTAACTATAGCTTCTTCTGATGCTATTTTTTCAATTCCGCTCTTATTCTTATGTAAAGATGGCGCTATCATTTTATAATCTTTTACAACTCTCATAAACACTTCTGGCATATCTTCAAAAGAATCAAATGGGAAGGAGACAAAATTATCGTTTTCTATTTCAAAATAATTAAGCCACTTACCGTATATCAAGGCACTTCCCGCGATAAGTTCCTCCTGCAAGAAACAAGAAAATGCATCAGTAACTATCGAGGTTATGTGAATATCGCTTACATAGTGAAGCTCAAGTACTTTTTCATAAGGAATAAAATCTTTCAACACTACCCATGATAGTTTAGTCTTGGAAAGTAGTGTCTCCATCTCTTGCTGATATGGAACGTAATCGTCGGGTGCATATGTCATCATAAACACAAAAAAACATTTTCCCAAAACCTCTTCATCACATTTGACTAATGAGGCTATCATTTGTTCATATTGCTCTGCACGTGTTGCAGTATGACCGCATATAACAATCAATTTGTCTTCTGGTAAAGAAAACGATTCTTTAACTGATTGCTTATTAACAACATTCCCAATGTTTCGCATGTTAAGAACCATTTTTTGGGGAAATTGTATTACAAATGCCTTATCAGCAAACGCGTTGTCTGTTTTCTTATTAAACACATACAACGAATTAAGATTTGGGAGCACTATTCTATAAGATGACAAAAACAGCTTACAGAAACTATCATTCGATAATCTTGTGTTTCTTAAAATATCACCACCCCAAGCGACAGGGTATATTCTATCAAAACAATGAGAGTTCTCATTCACCCATTTTACACTTTGCCAGGCTATATAATGAATAAAGCAATGACTGAAAGCACCATGTGACTTTAAATATTTTTTTAAGACAGCCCCCCTCAACCAGAAGTTTATTAATGAGTTTAATTGACGAAGAGGAGTTTTGATCTTGTCCTTGATATTTATAATCTTAAAGGCTTTTAATTTATAATAATCTGACAATTCATCAGATATATCCTTCATCTCTGCCACATTGAAGATGACTACTTCGTGAAAACCCTGTGATTCCAGTATCGAATTTGCAAAGTTATACAAATGACGGGAATTCGCCATTCCTATAATTATTGCGGTTTTATTCTTAACAGTATTCTCTTGCATATAATAACTTTTTATGATTTCTTTTTTAGTTTAATATTAACAAAATCCAATCCTCCAGTCGTAATCATTCGAGCTTCTTTCCAATACAAGAGTGTAACAAACAACAATGATAATAAGGAATATACATTTATCCATTCCCTCATTGCAAAACCTAATACACCAGCTCCTATTAGCAAGATAACAGAAATAATCAACCGAGAATAGTTATCACTACATCTATAGAATCTTTCCCCTATTACCGTTTTAACTAAAAGCATTGATATGGAAGCCAGCGCATTTGCCCCAGCAGCTCCTATTATTCCGTATTTGGGAATCAACAACAAGCAACTTCCAAGATTAACTGCAATGTTAACTAAATAAACTGGTAACTTTAAGTATGTCTTCTTCGACAACTCTATTCCTAATCCTAACGTTTCTGACACTACATCGCACACAGGAGAGATTAAGAGTAATGCTAAAACTGTTTTACTTTCCCAATAATCAGAATCAACTAAGACGTAATAAATCAAATCCTGACCTAAGATTATTATAAAAGCAAATGCTACCATAAGAAAAGTAATTGCATGATGCATCTTTTGTATCTTTTTTCTTTCCTTATAGTATTCATAAACAAAAGGTGTCCAAAATGTATTTAATCCAGATTGGATAATTGTTATTATTCCTGCAATAGTCACCGCGTTAGAGAATATACCAACTGTTGCAAAATCAACATAACGCCGGAGCATAATCTGAGACAGAGAAAGGTTAAGCATTACCAGGAAAATAGTGGGGAAAATAGGTACTGCAAACTTTGACAACTCAGATACAGTTTCTTTGTTGTATGACACGATTTGCGATCTTGTCGCCCGTAATGCTTGTATAATGAAGGACATACCTGCTATAAATAAAAGAACAGAACGTAGACCTATTGCATAAGTTGCATCTGGCTTTACTAAGACGACTGCTACAAAACCAATCTTTACAATAAATGTAGATGTTATCGACTGTAATACAAAGCGTTTTACGGCATTATCCATACGACTCTTCAAATTAGACATTCTAAAACAAAGAGTCGCAAACAGATAAACGGCCAAGAATACAGCTATAATGAACGAATACTCCCCCGCTATCGCGTTTGAGAAATAACGCCAGAAGCAAAGGACAACTACTGACACGAAAACAGCCAGTATGGATGTTATAGAAAAGCTGATTCTAAATAATGAATTCTTATCATTATCTTTAGGAGGTTCATTATAGAACCTGACATAAGCTTGGTCAAATCCGAAATATATAAAGGGGATAAGGATATTCGCATAAGAAATAAACATATTTATCTTTCCTAATTCAGTAGGTGCAAATAGTGCCGTTGTTATAGGAGTAGATATAATGCTTAGAATGCAGTTTACCCATGATGCAAGGGAAAACCCTAGTATCCTTTTTATAAAAGTATTCCTATTTGCCACCATTACTTGACGTTATATATACTTGTTCCTTTCTGATCAAAGCATTCATCAAAGGAATGAAACTGAAAAGGATAAAAAAACCATGAAAATATCGAAATGGATTGAGTAGTGACATTAATAATAATGACACTATATAAGAACGACCGACTTTTTTGTCACTCATTCTTTTCAGTGTTACTATTATCATGCTAAACCAGATTATTGAACCTATTAACCCATATTGGGCGAGTGTATCTCCAATTTCTGAGTGCATACCTACACCGCTTCTTTCCATTATGCCATAATCATAACCGCTTTGATATCCTATACCTAAAAGCGGATTTTCTGCAAATGTATTAAAAGATAACAACACATATCCCCATCGTTCATCAACGTAATTCTCTGATGACGTTGATGATCCTGCGTAAAACAGCTTTTCTCCAATTCGATTAAAACGTCTTGTCAATAACTGGTCGGTGTCTGTCGTATTTGCCAACATCATTCCGCCAATAGTATTGATATTTGCATAGATAAATATTCCTAGAAGTAAAACCAATGCATAAGAGAAGAATTTTCCTGTCCCACTATAAGAATGCCTTTTAATAAAGCGTCTTGTAAATGACACAATTATTCCTAACACACAAGCTATGAGTGTTGTCGTTGATTCCGTTTTTATCAGTAAATAAAGTAATAAAACTATACCTATGATGCACCAGGTTTTCTGTCTCCTTTTCACTTTCACATTAAGTAATAAATCTACCAGGTATACTGCTAAAAGGGCAGACCCAAATGCAATTGCATATCCTCCACCTATTGCTATAGAATCATAAGCATAAAAATCAGCCGCCAATGTGCGTGCCGCAGATGGGTTAACACTATAAAAAAGTATGGCATTAAGGGCAAACAAGCCCCAAACAAATGCAATGGTTCTTACGATGAACAATACCTCCTTTTTCCGCCCTCTGTAAAGGTAATAATTTGCTGGAATAAAAGCGCCATAGAGCATTACAAATACAATAACATATGTTATTAAGTTCCAAGCCGAACCGCTCAGTACACCTGTAAAAACATAGAAAGCTAGGAAAAGAAGTAAAAGGTAATTTGATTTATTCTGTATGGAGTATTTGAATGCATACCTATCCTCTAACATGGCGACAAAAAGCCATGCAAGGTAAAGCCCTACCTGGATATAATTGTGCAATTCAGATGACAAGCCAGATATATAAAAAGAGCAAAATGCTACGTATAATATAGAACTAACGCCTGCTTTCTTCTTGGAGTGCAATATTCTCTGTTCGTTCTCTACCTTCATACTCTCTTAAATAGTTTAAAATCATGTCCTTGTATGGATATTTTTGCAACCTCTTTCTTGACTTTTTCTTCTCGAAATAGCGTTGCAAAAATGTATAAAAAACTTTTGGGCTTGAAATATATTTATACAAATCAAGTAATCCCTTTACTCTGTTCCCGTCTCTATACTCCACCCACGCAACTTCAGTCAAATTACTATAATAGATAAATCTTTGTTCTCTTTTGGATCTTTGCTCAATTAATGGCTTAATCGAATTAAAATAATCTTTTTTGAATCTTATCAATTTCTCCAAATTTGGACGATTTCCTGTGTCAGAGTTGTCTATTACCGTTAAAACTTCATCTAACTGAACAATTTGGAATTTGTTTGAAAAAAAAGACAACAGTTGAACTTCTTGATGACGACATAATGACTCATCAAAATAACCAGCTTCGTCTAATGCAGACCTTCTTACAAGAAGAGTACAAGTGGATACATTTAATTTTTTTGCCATTATGTCGACGCATTGGCTCTTCTGCCAAACCCATTTCTCTGAAATATGAGATAATCCTTGTGTCGTAAAATATATTTTCCTAGTACTAACGGCCCCTACTTTCTTGTCGCAAGATTTTAGAACTTCGACTTGACGTTCAATTTTTGAAGGAAGCCAAAAATCGTCGTCATCTAGGAAAGCGACATACTCTCCAATAGCTTTTTTTATACCCTCATTTCTGGCTTTTGCTCCATTAACATGCTGTTGTTGCTTTACAAGTTGTACTTTTTCAGATGACAACTGATCTATTTTCTTTTCAACTTCTTTTGAATACTCATCTCCTGGTACATTGTCATCAACCACCAGCACCTCAATTTTCTTATATGATTGAGCTAAAACGCTATTCACTGCTCTAAGTAAAGTGTCAGACCTTTTATATGTAGGTATAACAACACTAACTAGGCCTTTTATATAATTATTTGTATTCATCTTACGCAAGGTTAATCTCATCATCAAAATTTCTTGTAGCATTCTGGCACTCCGAGAAATCCTTATCCACATCCCACTTATAAGCATGTTGTTCCCATTTAATATGCTCTACAGAAGGCGGGGTCATGTAATCTCCGAAACGTTCAGTCAAGAACTCATGTAGGCCGGCTGGCACTCGCAATTCCACTTTCTCGAATGGTGCGGGTGCAGTCTTTTCAAACCACTCTCTTAAATATAGACCCTTCTTATAAACGGCTTTTCCAAGGAAGTTACAGAAATACCTAGATTCTCTTCCCCGATACCGATATACCTGCTTCAAAGCATAACTAAGCATAATGGACTTAGGAAGATACTTGGCTATTTTCAATAGAAACTGTCTCATACCCGTCTGCCTGCTATATGAGCGCATCGACATCCCCTTCACCACTGCGCATTTTGCCCAGAAGCATTGCCATAGCTGTTGGATTATGTTGTTAGGGCTCGTATGCAGAATAAATATATCCACGAAAACACCTTGATGAATGTTCCAATCCTTGGTCAACTCTTCAATATAAGTGGTTCCATTCATCCTTAGTTTGGGTATAGTTACCATACCATTCTTCTGTAAGCCATATTCTTGCAGATAAAACTTCTCATGGTCGCCCTTTGCTTTAAACAATTCTCTGAACTTTTCATAGTTGTCGGGAGTCATGAAAATATCCAAATCATCATCCCAAGGAATAAATCCCTGATGCCTTTTTGCCCCTAATGCAGACCCACCCATAAGACAATAATCTATGTCATGGGCCTGACAAAAATCATTGATATAAGATGCTATTTCCAATATCTTATCCTGCAACTTAACTATCCCATAGCTGTCAGGAAGATTATCTCGCATGTATTTATAAATCATAAGCTAACTATTATTTTTCTAAGCCATGAAGGCAAATGATAATACACTAACCGTTTATAGTCTTTATAAGGATTAAGCAATGTCCTCGCAGTAGCATCAAATCCTATTTCCTTTACGCTTTTTAGAAGTTGCTGTCTCTCCTTTGGAGGTTCGCCTCCGGAATGAAATCTATTCTGATTTCTGATATTTTTCCATTCAAATGGGTAGACATTTATTTCATCGCATACTTCTGCAAACTTATTTGAACCTTTGGTCGAGTTTACCCTAAACATCGAAATACCTTTGAACCTGTCTAATTTTGGAATAAAGTGATTGATATTATGGAAATCGCCAATTGTTATGTCTGCTGCTCGTGACTCTTGGGCGTACGGACAACGATAGCATTCTTCTCTGCATACCCATTGTTTGCAGTAAGCATTATAATAAGGATCAAAAAGATATAACCCATTATCATAATAAGGTCTTCCTTTTCTAACCCCATAATAATAATAATAATGTGAAGATGCATTGTTTTTCTTAAAGCGAAACTCGTAGTGAGTTATATTTACATGTTTTTTCCTTTGAATATAATCAATGGATTTTGTAAATAGAGATTGCGGTCCTATCCCGTGGCATACGAATTCGACTGTTAACAGATTAGCATACTCCTTTTTAATAAAGTTTCTCAGCGCTGCAATTTGGCAGGGTGATGAACAATATAGTACTTCTCTCCCTTTATCTAAATCAAGCTTTATGTTCTTAAAAGATTCTCCAGTATCACAAAGCAAATACTTTGATTTGAAAAGTGGTGCTATCTCTCCCTCTTTTTCTACTCGAGTTGTCTTTAGATTTAACAATTCGTCAAAGGCTGCCCCATAAACCACTCCATTTTTTCTAAAAGTGGAATATGCCAGTACTCCAAACAGTCCACCACTCGAGCCTTGGTATTTTGTTTGTTCATTCTTAGCACATGCTGCTCCACAAGATAAGGGTTCTTTCTCAGAGAGCCGCGGTACCGATAAAATGGGGCAAACCTTCTCACAAAGACCACACTGTATACAAACTTTGTCATCGACGGCAATCTGTTCATAGCCGTCGCTGTCAATAACAATTTTCACAGCAGCTACTGGACACGCAACCATACAAGTTTTGCAGGCACAGCACTTATTTCCAATGATACTTACTGACATTACTTCTTAAGAGCCTTTTCTGCCAACATCGTAGATGATACGCCATCAGTATGAGGCAAGAATACCATCTCACACCCTACAGACGCAAGTTTCTTTTCTATTTCATCGTACATCGAGGACCCTTTCCAGTCATCTCCATGGAAAATAGCATCAAAGTGGTATTTCTCCCACGCGGCAAATTTATCCATGTTTTCCTGAGGAACTACCTGATCCACATATCGAATGGCTGCTATAATTTCCTTTCGCTGCTCAAATGGTATGACAGGTGTCTTGTGTTTATATTGTTGCACATTCTTGTCAGTAGAAACACCAACGATTAAATAGTCGCATTGTTCTTTTGCCCGTTTCAGTATATTCAGATGTCCGACGTGGAACATATCATATACCCCTGTTGTGTAGCCGATTTTGTATTTTTTCATCTTTTATGATTTATTTCCTTAAGATGGTTTTATAAGCCAAAACTTTCATCCAACCTGGCATATAAATAAAACATCTTATATACAATTTATTTTTTAGTGCAGTTAATTTGCTAATAATCCCATTTTCTAAGAGGTAGCTTTGAAGCATATCCCAGTCGTTTATTTCTCGCTTATTACTCCTGCGTGAGATAAAGCCATTTCCAGTTCTCACATATACTAATATATCATCTATGTTCCCTAATACCGAATTATTACCAATCAAATCTACCCACAATTTATAATCTTCAAGCTTTCCGAAATTTTCACTATAACATCCCACTTTTTCTACGGAAGTTTTTTTATACATTACAGAAACATGGTTCATTGGAGTTCTGGATTTGGCCATCTCTCGGATAGCCTTCATATCCAAGCCCACATGCCGTTCTGATTGCATATCTCCTGGCTTCTCCGTGAACTCTGCTATTGCTCCTCCAACGATATCAACATCTGGATGATTTTCGATAAATCTCAATTGCTTCTCAAATCTCTCTGGTAAAGAAATGTCATCTGAATCCATTCGGGCAATCCACTCATGTTTACATTCCTTTATACCTGTATTGAGTGCGGCAGCCAGTCCTGCATTTTGTGGCTTTCGAATCACCGTGAACTCACATTCAGGTGTAGCAGTAATAACTTCAGTAATCGATTGCTCTATTGATTCTGGAACTGGTCCATCTTCAACAACAACGACCTGTGCAGGCTTTATACTTTGCCCTTTACTAACACTAAGCAATGCTTCTTTAAAAAAAGAGGCATCATCTTTACCATAAACAGAGATTAATACCGAAAACTTCATTTCTTCTTAATATATTGCTGTCAACCAATCCTGATACTTCTCCAGTTTACCCTGTACGCACTCCAGATACTTCAAGTGTATCTTCTTCGTCCTTTCGCCTTGTTCACCTGTTCCTATAGTATAACGGTCAACAGTATAAATAGGTGTCACCTCCATTGCACTCCCGCAAAGGAATGCCTCATCAGCCATATACACTTCAGTACGGTCAATAGTACGCTCCACGAACTTCATTCCAAGTTCCTCGGTTGCCAGTTTTATCACAGTATCACGGGTTATGCTCTCTAGCACACTATCAGTCAAGCGAGGTGTAATCAGCGTATCGCCCTTTACCATAAAGAAGCAACTGCCTGGTCCTTCAGAAATCTTTCCCACTTCATTCAGGAAGATGCAAGTATCAAAGCCATTGCGTAATGCCTCTCGTTGACCAACACGACTATTGATGTAGTTGGCACCACACTTGATACGCGGGCTCAAATTCTCATCGCTGATACGTCTCCAAGAGGTGATGCAGCAGTTCAAACCTTTCTTGTTGTATTCAGCAGCGGTACGCCCACGAGGAATAGGCGCCACAAACATCTCAACCGGTCCTTCTGAACCCCAACTGCCAAAGCCATCCACAAACAACGTCTGGCGGACGCTCAGATTTTCGTCATATTCATTTGCCTTAACGGTATCCACCAAAGCCTTCTGATAGTCCTCTTTCGTAAATTTACTATCCAGTTGTATCAACTTTGCAGAGCGAATCAAGCGGTCATAGTGGTCTGACAAACGGAAAGCATAAAGTTGCTTCTGCCCATCATTCCAATAGCACGGGATTCCCTCAAACACATTCAGTCCAAACTGTGAAGTTGGAGAAAGCACATTCACCATTGCATCATTCACATTCACAATCTGACCCTTAAACCAGATCAGTCTGTTTGCCACATCAGTTTTTGCCATATACTTAAGTTCTTTATGATTTCTTCAATTTTCATTTAATCCGTTAAATCAGTGTAATCCGCGGTTCTTTATTCCCCATCTGGCAGGTGCGCTATTCGCTTTACTTCCTCATCATCCATTACAGAACTTTCTTCTGCGCTCATACCTTCTCGTTGGTCTTCATTAATGTTTGCACTCTGGAACACCTTCAGCACAGACCACCAAAGAATCTTGATGTCAATCCAAATACCTTTCTTCTTGAATAAGTCCACATACTCATTGTCCAGCGTTACCTTCTCGTCCCAAGAGTTTTCGTTACGACCTTTGCACTGAGCCAAACCTGTAATGCCACCCTTCACTTGGAAACGCTTCTTATACTTTTTGTTCAGTGTATCAAAATCACCCAATTCGTATGTCACGCAAGGTCTTGGGCCAACCACAGAGATGTCACCCTTCAGCACATTAAAGAACTGCGGGAACTCATCTATACTGGTCTTCCTCAAAAATGCGCCCACCTTAGTCACTCGTGGATCATTGTCATACGAGAACAGACCTGTTCCCTGTTTCTCGGCGTCCACCACCATCGATCGGAATTTCAGCATCTGGAATACTCGCCCATCCTGGGTTCTGCGATTTTGTTTGAAAAACACCGGCCCTTTGCTATCCAATTTAATAACAATAGCGACAATAATCCAAACTGGAGTCAATAAAATTACTGCTATCAAACAGCTCACAATATCAAAGCACCGTTTGATAAACAAATTAAGTTTAGACATGCTTAGAAGTTGAAAGTGTGAAACAAGTCGTCAAATGTCTCTCCTCGCTTAATCACTTCTGTTATCCCCTCACAAATATCTAGAACGGGAAAATTCGGAAGAATGAACGGCGGTTTCATTACCAGTGAGTAGCTACCGCAGTTACTAATGACAATTGCATCCTCATGAGCCAGTTTTCCTGTATAATTATGATACAACACATCACCTTCAATACAAGTAAATCCTACCATATCAAGGTCTTTGTATTCCTGCTGTTCTCCGCCCATAGGAATCACCTCCATAGGAGGATTAATACCAGTCATACTGATGTTTTTCTGACTACCCATCACGCTGGCAATCCACTTGCCCCGTACATTCTTAATTGTTTTTATCGTCCCAACAAACTTCATGCAGTCACCTACAATAGCGCTGCCAGGCTCTATTATCAGTTCTGGCTTTACATCCTTGTCTGCAAAATAATCTGAAAATATGCTGGCAGCAGACTCGGCATATGAAGAATAGTCTGGGATCATTGATGTCAACTGTACCTTTAGCGACTCTGCCATCTTACCAAACAGACCTCCCCCAATATCTATGCGCTCTGGGATAATGCCCATCCGGTCAATCAGTTTAACCATACCCTTTGCTCTTGCTGGCCAGTAGTCAATCTGCCGTTTGGCAAAGTGGCACTGGAAATTGATAAAGTGTACATTCTCCGTCTTGGTTGCAAACTCTACAGCCTCTTTAAAAGCATCATTGTCTATATCAAATCCAAAACGTGAGACCACACCATCATTCACATCGTAGTTACAGCGAATACCAACTGTAATCCGTTTTTCTGCATAACGTTTGTGAATGCCTTTAATTATAGCCAACTCTTCGCTACTATCAATATTCACGCATCCACCTTCTAACAGAAACTCCTCAACAACCTTAGGTTTTTTTATAGGACCGTTCCAAATAATACGTTCCGGTTTGCACCCTACACGTCGGGCTATCTCCAACTCCATTTCGCTTACTACTTCTGCATAACCGCCCATTTCATTCACAAGCCTACAGAGTTTTGGAGTATAGTTGGTCTTGTATGAGTAAGCTATATTAAAATTTGGATATATCTTGCCAAAAGCCTCTTTGAGTTCCTGAAAGTTTTGCTTAAACTGTGCAGAGTCTAACAGATAGAATGCATCGCCATACTCCGTCCGTAATTCTTTAATAATGCTGGAGTTAATTTCCATTTTCTTTCTTTTCTATGTTATTTACTATTTTCTCTACTGCTTTTTCCACCTCACGTTGGTTCCTTGTGAAATAAGTAGCAGCATATACTGCCTCTTTTTCCAACACACGGATTGCCTTGATACCCTCTCTAAAAATGCGTCTCACTTCTTCAAGGTCTGTAATCTCATTTGTATTGCAGAAACTACGGCTCACAATGACCATACTACTTCCAAGTCTTATATGCTCTTTCAAGACATCAGCACCTGGTAGCAGACCTGAATCCAAACGAGCAATGCCACCAAATCCGAAGGGAATACCAGCAGCCTTAATCTTGTTACCAAGTTGTTCTACTACTCCATCCGACAACAGTTGGAACATAAATTTCATTCCTAATTCCAAATGCAAGTCGTTCAGTCCGATATGAATCATATCTATACCTGGGAGTTTTAAGATTTCATCTATCAAAATGGCAGCTTCTGCGGTTTCTAGTAACAAACAGGATTTTGCTCTGCCTCCAACAAACTCAACAAATTGTTTTACCTCTTTGACAGTCTTGAAGAACGGAAGCATAATAATGTCTGCTCCAGCATTTATCACAGCATCTATTTCATCTTTAGAAGATGGATAATCGCTCTGTGAATCATGGATTGGATTAACTCTAACCAACAGTTTTGCCTTGTTGATAGCTTTTCGGATATTCTTGACATCCTCAATGGTATGATGGTTTTGGACAGTGTCCAACCCCCTTTGTCTAGAATCCTTTCCTATAAATTCCATATCAATAAATATCCAATCAACACCTTCTGACTCTGCAATTTTAGCAACTGTGGGGTTGTTAGTGATATACATTAAGTTTAGTGATTCGCTCATATCCTTAAATAATTCCTGTAAAATAACTTCAATTATCGTTGTCTTTATCTATTTCACAAAATTGTGAATTAGAACTAATATATTCTGGCACGACTTTTTTCATAAGCCTAACCATATCTAATATACTCACCTCACGGGCTAATAATTCCAACTCTTTTACAAAATTACTAACATCGTCATAATCGTACTCTCTAACTTTTGCTATTCTTATGCGATCATGGAAAGCTGGCAGTGTGTTTTCCTTATTGGACAGCACCTCCTCATATAGTTTTTCTCCTGGTCTAAGTCCTGTGTAAACAATTTTTATATCCTTATCGGGGATATAGCCCATCAAAGAAATCATAGTTCTGGCCAAATGATCTATTTTAACTGGCTCCCCCATGTCAAAGACACATATTTGATTACCAGGGGACAATGTTGCAGCCTCCATCACAAGGCGACAAGCTTCAGGAATGGTCATAAAGAACCTGTTAATATCAGGATGGGTTACTGTAACTGGTCCACCTTTTGCTATTTGTTCTCTGAAACGAGGAATAACACTTCCGTTAGAGCCTAAAACATTACCGAATCGTGTGGTGATAAATTTTGTTTTGCCAGCGTGAAGTCCCTTTTCAATTGCTATACCTAAGGCTTGCACGTATATTTCAGCTATTCGTTTAGTGCATCCCATGACATTTGTAGGATTGACCGCTTTGTCTGTGGAAATCATTACCATTTTCTCAACGTCGTATTCCAAACACTTATCTGCCACATTTCTCGTTCCAAAAACATTCACGAGTACGGCCTCACATGGGTTCTCCTCCATCAATGGAACATGTTTATATGCAGCAGCATGGAAAACCACTTGTGGATGCCATGTTCTAAAAACATAATCCAATCGTTCCGGATGCCTAACACTACCTACAACTGGTACAAAATCTATCCCTTTGAACTTGTCCTCCAACTCAAGACGCAAATTATGCATCGGGGTTTCTCCATTGTCAAATAATACAAGTTTTTTTACCCCAAAGGTGGACAACTGTCGTACCAACTCGGAACCTATTGAACCTGCGGCTCCTGTAACAAGAACCACTTTTTCAGTAAAGTATGACTTTATTTCCTCAAGAGATATTGCAATTTCTTCTCTTCCAAGCAAGTCTTCAACTTTTACTTCACGAGGTTTTACAACAGGTTGTCCTTCTTCAATTTTGTCTAATGTTGGCACTATTAATGCCTTTATACCAAGTTGCGTGCAGAATTTAATAAGTCCGTCCTTTTCTGACTGGACGTCAGTATCACGAGAGAACAAAATACCATCGATGCCTTTATCGATAAGCTTTTCTACGTCTTTTTCTTGCTGAAACTTAAAGATTGGCAGACTGTCAAGTACATAAGCACCAGGTTTCTTTGTCCTAATTAAGAAACCTCTTACTTTGTAATGTGTTGAATTTTTTAGACGATGGAGTACTGCAACACTTTTATCGGATGTACCATAAACCAAAATTTGCTGCTTGTTGAATCGTTCTTGTCCTTTACAACTAAGTATGCCATAACCTAATATCATACATATACGAACACCTAACAAAAGAAGAATCGTAAGCATTAAATCCATAACTGCTATTAAGAGCGCCAGTTTAGGATTCATGCCTGTAATAATAAGCACAACAAATAGCACCACTCCTTTTCCGAATGATGCTTCTACATAAGGAACAACATCTTTAACACCAAAATGTCGGATAATAATTTTTGCTGTGTGAGTCAACAAAAAGCACATTATCGAAACAACAACAGATGTTGTCAGATATACTACCCACATCTTCAATGAAAGAAGGAGTCTCGAAAAAAGTGAATCTATACCCAACAATACAATTAAGGATGCCGTCAATGACAAAATAATGTCAATTGTGAATATTAGTTCTCTTCGCAAATATGTATTGCGAAGAGAAGACATCATTTTCCCTTCTTTATCTAAACTAATCAAGCCCATCGATTATGTATTTGGTTTATTAACAAATGTAGTTTTAAACAGTTTCCACAAATGCCGCCATGAGTATACCATCAAGATTGCAATCGCTATTATAATCTGTGCTGATACATTTATTCTGTTTAGCGCAAAAGGTCTCAATTGATTTGCACTATCTTTCTAACATACATTATTTATTCGTGATGACCTGCGGAAGAGCTGCATTACATTTGTCATTGATGTATTTCCCGCCTTTACCTTAGGCTTATCCACATAAGCTATCCTATATATGCTCCTCTACCCCACGAAAATGTACGTTCAGTTCGTGAAGATGCTCCAGCAGGGTTCCAAGTGGTGTACCCTCGGTCATCTTGGCAAAGGCATTGACATCCTTGGGGAAGCACTTGCCGCCATAACCGAACTTACCATCGGGGCCTGGTACGTAGGTATGGGTGTCGTTGATATAGCCAGAAAGCAGAACACCTGTATGTACCTTGCGCCAGTCTGCACCCATCTGCTCGCAATACTCGCGGCAGGCATTGAAGTAGGTGACCTTATAGGCTCCAAAGACATTGTGCATATACTTGGTCAACTCTGCCTCCAGAGGAGTCATTACGGTGAATTTCTTACCCACGAAAATCTTGGTAAGCAGTTCGTGTGCTCCAGTGAAAACCATCGTCTGCTTGCGGAAGTCCTCAAGATGGGTACGCTCGGTGAGGAACTCCGGCATATAGCATACCTGATGGCCGGTCTCCTTGGATAGGCGGTCGCTGGTGCCGGGGAGGATGGTGGTACGCACGAACACAGGCACATCAGGAAGATTCGTGATGAGTTCCTTCATCAGCGTGAGGTCCTGCGTGCCGTCGTCCTCGGTGGGAACGTGAATCTGCAAGAAAGCAATATCTATTCCACTCAGGTCATCGTTGTAACCCTTGGGAGGGTCGCTAATGAACAGTTTGCATTCGGGATTGTTATGTTCCAACCAATCTTTCAAGGCTCCGCCTACGAAGCCGCATCCAATAATTCCAACGTTAATCATTGTCTTGTTAATATTTTTAATTGTTACTATTCTATTATATCAAAATTAATCTGCATTTCTCACTCTCTCATTCACATACCAGTATTGTTTCTTGAAAGAGAAATAGAACAAAATACATAGGAACAGGTTCAGGACGTGGAGGCCACATGGAAATTTGAATCCAAGATTGAAAAAGTGATTAAGTATTGCCACCAAAAGTAGCGAGAATGATGCCGCTGCCATGGAACGGTATGTATTACTCACCTGAAGGAGTGAGTTGATTTTAGGGTCTTTCTTCTCAGCTTTTATCAATACTGGGTAATCGATGAGTTGAATGCCCAGCCATTCCCACTTTATATGCGACGGCCAACTTTCAAACACGAAAGTACCTATACGGCTGACAGTCATTCCAACGAAGTAGCAGATGAGAAGTTTTTCCCAAATGCTGGTGGATGGAATCTCTTTGGTATAATACAAACTAAGTGGGGCAAGAAAAACTATACCAGGAAGGATGTAGGTAAATATCTGGTAGGATGAAATCTTCTCCGAGACTGTCTTCAAAGGGGATAAAAGTTCTGTCATGCTGATGGGGATTCTTTAAGGGTGAACCACTCTTTACTGATTTCACAGTTTTTGCTATTCGGGTCAGGATCTGCCTGAATAATCTTTACTTGCAATGGCATCGGTACACAATTGCCAAAAACGAGTGCTTCACCTGGAACTTGTTGCTTAATTTTAGATGTATAGCTGTCAGAGAAATAAGGCAGAACAGAGTATATATACTTCATGTCAACCTCATTCTGGATGCGGTGAACGATATAGTTGCCACACTGAGAGAGCACCGTGGGTGATAGTTCGGAAGGACGCTGTGATGAAATCAATAGGAAAAGGGAATACTTCCTTCCCTCACGAGCTATTTTCTCGAAGATGTTATCCTGAATAATATAAGTAGCATCCTTCTTGATGTAACGGTGGGCTTCGTCAAGGACGAGGTGGACTGGATTCTTCCGTCGGTCATCACCTGTCTTACGCTTTCTACAGTCGAATATCATACGACTGATGACACTGGTCATCAGTTCAAGCACGTCTGTACCAACCTCACTGGAGTTGATAAGAATAAGTTGCTTCCTACGGTCAGATGCTCCTATGCCTAACATCTTAGCCATATAGTCCTCCTCGTTGTTGAAAATTGGCGTATCGAGGCGCATGAATCCGCAATCTTCATTATGAAGAAAATAATCCAGCCGGGAAAGCATGGTAGAGGTATATTCTCTGATGCCTGTATTTCCACGCGCCTCTTCTTCAAGAAGGGTAAGTTCCACAGCTGTACTGAGGAAACTATAGTCATAATACTCACCTGTTTTCAACTTTTCAGAGTCTAGCCTCATGGCCTCTTCCTCGTCCACATTTTCCAGTTCGTCATCAATGAACTTGGCCAACTGGGAATTGTTGTCACCATAGCTGATACCACATTTTTGCTCTGCTTCTTTGAGGAATTTCAGCAACTCACGGTAACCGCCCGAGTTGTTGACCACATCACGGCATGCAATGATGATACTGCGTGCTGCCGTCATGCGAGCCGTATCTGAATCTACCTGACGAAGAACAATGCCAAGGATGAACAGAATCTTCCACTTGAAGTAGTTGATATAGGCCTTCTTCTGTTCAGCAGAAGAACTGTTGCTGAATATCTTGTAAAACTTATAGGTCTGCTGCAACACTTTGTCCCAAAAAGGTTTCTGAGTACGCTGAGATGCCATCAGGAATGCCAACCACTCATCGAGTGTCATCAGATAATAGGGTAGATAAAATGGAGTGTTGTATGAATCGCCAGCATTTGGCTTATAGCAAACAACGTCAATATCTGCATGGAGGCTGGCATTGGTGAACGCCCTTCCATATTCGCCGTTGACGTCAAAGAGAATAGTCTTCGATCCTTCTGCATGGTTTTCCGACTTGCGAAAGACTTCCTGCAGGATGTGAGCAATGGTATTAGACTTGCCGCTACCACTGTTGCCCAAGACTGCGGTGTGTATATTAAACAGATTGTCGATACCGATATGGAGATTGTAGTTAATGAGATTCTTGCTCACACCAAGTTCTATTGAAGTATGTATGCCATTCGTTACCTTCGTATCTCTGGCAAGTATCCTGTCCAGGTCATCTACGGTCACAATTTCAACATCGCTATACAACGAGGGAAAGATGCCTACACCCATACTAAAGTTGGTATTCTCGCGTATAGTTCCTATCGGCTTAATGACCAATTCTCGTGAACTGTCGAGGTTGAACTGAGAATTGAGGGTGCTGGGCTTATCGTAATCGAGGATTGACTCCACTTCACAGATGATGGTCTCACCTACGGAGTTGGAGGTCTTCAGGTAGCTCCCGATGTTGCCAAAGTAGTAGATGTAACCGTCAATACTCACCGTGGAGTGTTTGGTGGTATGGAACAGTTTCACCTTAAACCTGTCGTACTCGACCGAGATAATCTTCCCAATCTTCATTTTGCCTTAAGATTACGACTCGCATCCAACTCCCGGACAAATTTCTTCAGTATCTCTTCCTCCTGTTTGAAAGCATCCAAGTCAGGTAAGAGTTCTTCAACGATACGCTCAAAATAGTGTAGTGGAACTCCTGAAGCGTCTGTCTCATAGAGACGAAATATCCGATTGTCGGCTATGTTACAGATTTCTTTGTCCTCCTTTAAGTTGCCAAACACAACAAGGTTCATCGTGGAGTTGGTTGCCAAGGCACGGTATATGATGTCATTGACATGCTCGTCGCTGAAACTGTAGCCAATGACGAAAAGAACGGAATTGGACTCCAGCAGTTTGTGCTGGAACTCCCTGAACAAATCCATATAAGGACTGCCCAGACTCTTGTTCTGCTTCAGCGGTGTCGGGTATATCAACACCGTATTTTCCTCTCTTCTGGGTTCTGGCAGTTCACGTATCTTGAAATAGGTATTGGAACGATGCTCCGTTTCTTCTATCCAGTTGATGGAACCATGAATCTTGTAGAGATAGATCATGTTCTCAATGGGTTCGAACTTATCAATACTGGTGTCCATGCGCTTTGACATGGTGTAGTTGAAGAGGGCCGGATTGAAGAACCGCTCCAAGCCCCCCGAAAAACCATTGATATAATGAATGTTCTGACTATCAAGAGCCCGCTCGTTAAAGAGGTCGTTATTAGTGGTAAAGACACATATACGCGAATGGTCCTTGTTGCGGAGGGCCATCTTCTTGTAGAATGTCTTATAGGTGTTCATGACCTTCTCATAATTGGGATTGTCTGAACCGACATTCAGCTTTTCAAAGATGAAAGCCTCAATAGTGTCTATCAGGTCTTTGCATCTTACAAGATTCTGCTTACTTGCATCTGTCGTGAGCTCTATGCCATCAAGATAGGAGCGTTTTGAATATAGCACCCCTAGAATTTCTTCCAGATTATTACCTTTCTTCTTAGCGATCCTACCATAGAACTTCTGTAGCTTCTCATCCGAATGTTCTTTCAGATAGTCCTCCACGTCTTTGGCTAAAATGCTCATCTTGGGAATGGCATCAGTACTGGTGCCGGAGCCAAAAAGAAAATAGACATTCTTCATATCGAAGAATCCTTCTATCTTCTTCTTGACAGTGCCAATGGCCTGTTCTTGTTCTGTCTTTTCGAGCAAGTCATCCTTTCCTTGGTATAGTTTAATCATACTATTGTATGTGCTGAAAGTTACTCGTCACCACACAGATAATGCTTCGCAATTTTCTTAACGCAGCAAATGCTGGGGTTACATTCCACAGATTTCTTCTCTGTTACTATTTTCCTCGGCTTGTTGGTATTATAGTCTTTGGCAAGCAGACGATAGATGTCGTTAAGATCAATCACCATCTGGTGATAGTTGACATTCCGTCCATTCAATGCGTCAATGATTCTCTGCTTGTCATTGTCTGAGCATCGCACACCAAAGTAGATGTCGGTTAAACTGTCCTCAGGAATACTAACCTCATGATATAGTTCAGTAGAGTTAACATCGTAATAAAGCAGGCGTTTCTCATGCTCGTATTCCCAATCCTTGCTCTTGGTAAAAAATGCTACATTTCTGTCTATCTTTTCTCGATTCATCGGGAAACTGTCAACGTATTGTACTTCTCCTAAGGTTAGAGCGCGTTTGTTTACTAAATCCTCATGTGTCAGTTTGCTGGAAAATTGATATTTAGCGCAGAACCCCTTGTGCATATCCGTATAGTGAGACCACATAAGGGTGTTGCTATACTCTTCTTTGTCTGTATATGGCTTTGGGTTATAGTTATCTGGTGTTGGTAAAGGCTTGTTATATGCAAAACAGCGGATACGAGCATAGCCCCAAGCCTGATGAAGTAAATGTGCCGCTTCTATTTCCTCCGGTTTAGTAAGGTCTTGGGACTGCGCCCAAAGCCATGGAAAAATCAGACTGTCGACAACATCATTGAAATTCTCTGGAGTTCCGAGAGTCAGGTGGCTTTCCCGTAAGTCTTTCAACGAGTGTTCACTAACAGTTCGGAAACTATAGAACTCCCTGACATTATAATGGGTATTACTAAGACATGAGTAAAACACATGATGCCGAAAATGGGACAGGGCTTTCGCTTTGTCACCGACATAGATGTAATATTGACCTGCCATCTGATGCATTTCAAGGAGTATCTGATAGGCATGGTCAGAGATGGCATTGATTTCCATGATCCCGTCTTCAAGTAGTTGTACGGCTTTTACATAGTTTTTCTTGCAGAAATAGGCTGCCGCAAGAGTCTTATACGCTCCAGACAATACATCCCTGTCTAAAAAAGAATTTCGCGGCCAGTTCGCTTTTGCCGGTTCAAGATGCGAGATAAAGTAGTCCGCATTTTGCACCGTTATATTTTTTCCGTTATTTAAATATAGGAAGCACGCGATTTCTTCTTGGGGTGTTAATGTCAATGCCATAATAACTTCTCTGGTTTAAGATTTTGTATATTGTCACTCTGCAGGCACTATAAACTTGCGGTGAATGCCAGTAATGGCAACGGCCATAATACCGCTCAAAGCTACGATGACGCAAAGATGCTTCTTGATGCTCTTTAGCGTTCCTTCAACACCTTTGAAAGTTCCTTCGGTTATCTTGACCTTTTGGCCGGGGCGCATGGCAAAGTCACTGTTCTGGATGTATTCCACCTGTTCATTGAGGCTGTTGATGACTTGCTGAAAGTTCATCATCTCATGGTCTGGGATATGCGCTATATCTGAGACCTTTTGGTATTTTTCGTCACGTCCAGGTCTCATGACGTAACGTAGTGTGCTGTACTTTGGTGCCTCCTTCAACTCTTTCAAGTTGTCTAATGTTATCCTTACAAAGATATAGTTTAGCAGAGCTGGTGCCGTTTTCCCTGTCTCCGCATCGATGAGACTCAGGGGTACGTAAGTTTCCACTACTGTTTCCTCCTTGTCTAACTCTTCCTGTAAATTACGCTGACGCTTGATACTGGAGTGGAAAATCCGCATGGGATACCAACGTACCGTGTTGTCATCGCTGCTATTTGCTGTAGGACTGCTCATTAATGGCTTTGCACCTTAGTTAAGACAAATTATTGGGGTCTCCACATTTTTGCAAACGTAGAGACAACGGGAGTCCGTTGTGTTTTTCGTCTCTTATGTACTTATTTTGAAGCGACATCTAAAAGACTACTTTTGATGTATTAAATCACAACTATCTCATTTTAAGAGTTTTACCCCCCCCCCCCTAAGACTTTAGGGTATTTTTGTCAAATAAAGGTCTTATGACCCCGAAAGTACTGCCTCTCTAATGTAGAGATGTCTATAATTCGCCTGCAAAGGTAAGAAAAAAAGTTGAACTATAACAAGAAATGATTGAAAAATTGCTTTATACTCGTGTTTTTTGAGGCAATTCTTCAATTCTTCAATTTTATAACAACTATACGGGGATAGTCGACATTTCTATTTTTAGAGAGAACTAAAAACGGGAATGGCGACTATTTTGCAAGATGACGGACTTTTATTCTTTTGTATACCAATAATTTACGAATCACCTGTCTCTCTACATTAGAGAGATAGCAGTTCCCGTTTTATCTGTTTTTTGAAGAACTTTCGCAATTCTTGAATACCTTGGCAAGTAGTTCATGGTTGGTCTTATTGATGACATTGCACTCCAGTGATTTCAAGTAAATCTCTGTTGTCTTCTCTGAGTCATGTCCCATTGACTGGCTGATAACTGACAAAGGCACATGTTCTTGATGAGCAGCGGATGCCCATGAGTGACGGCTGACATACGAGGTGAGCTTGGGTATGCCTATCATTTCACCCAACATATCCAAATGGGAGTTGTAGCGGGACAAGGCATAGCGATACTGTTGGAAGATGGCTCCCTTGTCTTCTGTCTTTGTCAGGATAGGTAGTAGGTAGTTGGTATTGGAAGGGTAACGGTCTATTATTTCCTGCATCATCGGCTCCATCTGCACCTCTATGCGCTGCTTGGTCTTGCGGCGCACATAGACGAGCATTCCACCAGCGATGTTCGACTTCTGCATGTGAGCCAAATCGACAAAGGTCAGTCCACGGGCACAGAAGCAGAAGAGAAAGATGTCACGGGCAAACTCCAGCAGATGCTGCAGGTTGTCAAGCCGTTTTCCCGTGTATTCTCTTTCGATGAGTGCTGCCCGTATGTCGAGCGACTTCAATTGGCATACGTCTTTCGGGGCGATGGCTCGTTTGACGGTCTTGGCCACACCGCGATAAACACTTACAAAGGGCTTGCGGTCATCGGTCAACCCTTGCCTGACAGCCTTATGATAGACGGATTGCAAAGCACGGATATAGAAGGATGTCGTGTTTTTACACAGTCCATCTACCTGTAGCCAAGCCTCATAATCGGCTATCAGAAGTGGTGTAATCTTCTTGAAGGACACCTCTTTCTTCTTACGTGTCTGCAAGAATCGCGAGAAACTGTTTCTCGCACTCCGGTAGTTATTTGCTATACTGATATGGCCGTTCTGACGTTGACGCTCTGACTCGCTTTTCAAAAAAGCGAGAAATCCCTTGCGGGGGTGGCCCTCTATTTTCTTTTCCTGTCTCATATATCTTCATTTTATTGTTTCCTATTTTATGGCAATGCCATATATAATATGTGTACCTATAAGGTTACAACTTGAAATGTGGAGGTTTTCCTGATTCTGAAACCCTTGGAGTATCAGTATGATCAACCTCTGATAGTTCATTTGCAAGATTTGAGCCGTTAACCACTGCCTGTTGTTGCTGAGGTTCATTGTCTTTCGCTAACTCCAGTTGAATCTTTCGGTCAAGTGCTGCCAGTTCGGACTTCAAGCCTTTCAGTTCATCTTCTTTCTTCCACTGTTTATTTGCAATCTCTTTCAAGAGCGGAATGTCCTTGGCAAGAGACGCGTTCTTTTCCTTGTACTGCTCGATAGTCTGAGGTATTCGCTCCAGTGAGTTGATGAAGTTTCGGGCAGCGGCTATAGGATCAGACAGGGCTATAAAGCCGTTGTTGTACTTATACTTGAAGTTGCCCTCAACACAGAACTTGTTTTGGAACATGCCCAGCCCGTCTTTGTCAAGCGGTTCACTGCACATCAGGATGGTGAAGCCGTGAATCTCGCCAACACGTCGGTATTCGCCCTTGGTATCCTTTTCCTTGGCAATCTTCTGAAGTTGCTTGCCGATGCTTTCTTCATCCGTAGGCTTGAAGCCGTCAAGACGTATAGGATTAAGGAGATTGCCCTCGCCGTCGAGTTTCCTCTGAGCCTTGTGCTTGTCAAAGTCCTCCTGCAACTTGGCAATGAATCCGTCGTTGCGCTCCATTTCCTCCTGCCTGCTTTCCAGTTTCCACACGGATTCATTACGGGCTTTGTTGAACGACTTGCGTTCACCCTCCAATGCAGCAATCTTCTTCTCCAACTTCGCCTTATCTAGCAGGTCTGTATTGCCTGAGAGGATTGCCATGTACTCCGAGAAGTTCATGCCAGACTTCTCGTCCATTGCGCCCTCGTCAATGGTACGGGCACCGAGTGCGCCACTCTTCAACTGAGAGATAAACATCTGTTTGCAGTGAAGAAGATTGAACTTGTAACTGTCAAGCGACTTTTCCACGGCATAGATAATTACATCCACTTTGTTGTCGGCAAAGTGCTTGGCAATCTCGTTCCTTGCACGTACCGCCCGACCATTGCGCTGCTCCAAATCCGAGGGGCGCCAAGGCGTGTCCAAATGATGAATCGCCACGGCTCGTTTCTGGGCATTGACACCCGTGCCGAGCATGGAGGTGGAGCCAAATAGCACACGGACACTGCCCTCATTCATGGCAGAGATGACCGCCTTACGTGCCTTCTCGTTCTTGCACTCCTGTATGAAACGGATTTCATTAGCAGGAATGCCGTAGTCCTCCACCAGTTTACGCTTGATTTCAGAATAGACCGACCAGCACTCATTACCTTGCCATGTTCCCAAATCTGAGAATACGAATTGTGTTCCCTTCTGGGCGTCGAAACGACGGTAGTAGTCCGCAATCATCTTGGCACAGTGCGAAGCCTTGTTGTCGGGATGGTCTTCGTAGTTCGGGCTAATCATACGCATATCCAGCGCCATCTTTCGGGCATAGTCGGTGGCAATGAGCATCTTCGCCTTTTCCTCCGTCTCAGACAGTTTCGGACGACCGAGCAGGGTGGCATCCCCCGACTTGGCAAACTCCATCAGGCGTTTGATAAACTCTTCCTGGTCTGGTGTTGGTGGAATGTTATGCAGTATCTCGTTCTTCTCAGGTCTGTCCACACCCACGTCAGCCGCCGTGCGATAGTCCGTGATTTCGTTATAAAACGCCGCCAATTCGGGGACTTTAATGAAGTAGCGAAAACGCTCTTTCTGTACGATGTTGTTAGTGACGTTAAACTCGAAGTCTGTAGTTTTCTTTGCGAAGATTGCCGCCCACGCATCGAAGCAGCGGATATTTTGTCTCTCCAGTTCACGGGGACGCAGGTACTTGAAGAGCAAGTAAAGTTCCGTCAGTGAGTTGCTGATGGTCGTACCCGAAAGGAAGGTTGCACCGAGGTCTCTGCCCGTCCGTTCCTGTATGGTACGGATGGCAAAGAGCATGTTTAAGGCTCTTTGGCTACCCTCAGAGTTGCCAAGTCCAGCCACACGGTCATGTCTTGTATTAAACATCAGGTTCTTGAACTGGTGGCTTTCATCGACAAACAGATGGTCGATGCCCATCTGCTTGAAGTCGCACACGTCATCCGTGCGTGTCTCTATCTGAAAGGCAATTCTCTCCAACTTCGCTTCAAGGTTGAACTTCCGCTTCTCCAGTCCGCGCAACATCTTCTTGCTTACCTCCTTGCCCTGTGCTCGTAATACTTCAAGGTTCTCTTCCACACTGTCAAGCTCTGCCTGTAGGATTTCCTGCTGCAACTCCGGCGACTGAGGAATCTTGCCGAACTGGTCGTGCGACATAATCACGCAGTCAAAGTCGTTGTTCTTGATGGTATTGAAGAACTTGATGCGGTTTGCCGTCGAAAAGTCCTTTTCCGAGGCATAGAGAATACGGGCATTGGGGTATGCCGCCATATAGGTGACGGCAATCTCCGCCACGTTCGCCTTCAGTCCGATGATCATAGGTTTGTGTGCCAGTCCCAGACGCTTCATTTCATGCGCAGCAATACACATAATCAGCGTTTTTCCAGTACCCACCTCATGATCACAGATGCCACCGCCATTCTGCTTCAGCATCCAGATACAATCTTTCTGTGAGCCGTAGATGCTCTTGATGCCATAGCGCCGTTCCAGTGATTTCATGTCGAGGTCTGGGAAGGTCTGGTGACTGCCGTCGTATGTAGGACGCACATAGCAGTTGAACTTGCGGTTATACATGTCCGTCAGCCGTTCCTTGAACTCCGGCGACTGCTCCTCCAGCCAGTCAGAGAACCCGTTTCGGATTTCATCGATCTTTGCGTTTGCCAACTGGATGCCCTCAGCGTCGCGCACCTTGATGTCGTTGCCGTTGTCATCCTTACCGATGCTCTTCATCATGTCAGGGCAGGTGTTATGCAGCGCATGTTTCAATAGGGCGATACCGTCATACGTGCGGTAGTAGCCATGCACACAGAACTCTTCCGTAATCTTCATGTTCTTTTCGCTGCAAGCCACCGAGAACTCATCCATGCTCTCCGAATAGCCGATGCGGATGTCCGTGCCGTAGAGTTGGGTCATATAGGCAGAGAACATACCCGTAGGAATCCAACGCTCACCGAAGTTAAAGTCAAGGTCTGCAAACTGGATACGTTCAGGGAAGGACGCTTTGAGGGCTTCCAGCGACTCCGTGACAAGCGGGTCTTGGACGTATTCCTCACCATCCTCTGCTCTTCTTTGCTGCTGCATCTGGCTCCATTGTTCAATACGCTCAGTCTTTTCAATGACATTGCCGGCGATAAAGCGGTCTTTCACCTCAAACCCGCTAATCAGCGGATTGTAGTAGATACGTCCCTGCAAGCCCTGTATCAAGTCAGACACGTCCATACTGGTAAGTGATGCCATATAGCCGAGGTTCACGTAGCCGTATTTGTTGAGTGATGCGGACAGGGCTTCCTCCGGGGTATCAACCTGTGTCACTTCGTTGATATTGAACGAAACGGGATGGTCGAAGATGTCCGCCTTGATAAACTGCCCATTCTCCACACGCTCAATGGCGAGGATGTCACGCCCATGTGCATCCATCAGCAGCAGTTTGGTCATCTGTCCCATGTTCAGATGCCCGAAGTCCTTCACGAACTGGTCATAGAGGGTGTTCAGTTCCTCACGCAGTTTCTTGTTTTCCTCATGGTTGTCAGCCTCGTAGGTGTAGAGCGTTTCATAGGTGTCACGCAGCGGGATGTATGCCGTGAGCCGTGCCGTCTGTGACGCATTCAGTTCCAACGGGTGGAAGGTAGCCCCATATTCCGTTACATCACGCAGGTGTCCGAGATTGCCGTCCTTGTCAAGAACGATAGTCCCGTCACGGTAGAACAGCTGCATATCACCTTCAAACGGTCTTGGGGTGAGGTCAATCGGCTTGGTCTCTTTCTGTTGTGAGTCAGCGACAGGTTTCTTGCTGGCAGTCTTATTGCCACTGTCTGTTAACTGTTGCTTACCATCATTGTGACTGCCGTACTTTTCCATCGTCTCCTTAGAGGGTAGGAAAGCGGGATTCATGGTGTCCGTCAGTCCCTGCCGTTCCAGTTCTTCCTTACGGTGTTCCTCTGCAATGACGCGCAGTTTGATCCTCTGCTCCGGTGTCATATCCATCATCACCTCATAGAAACCGTTGATAGGCGGATTCTCTTCCCAATTGATGTCAGCATAGATGTCGTCAGGATTGTCGGGAACTCCGTCTGCCTCCTTCTTCTTCTTGTTCATGTTGAGAGTAGCCGAGAAATCGAGTGCCAAAGTCTGCTGGACTGCTGTGGCCTCCTTCTTTTTCCGAGGCTTGGATTCCGATGCTTTCTTCGTCTTCTGCTTGGGCTTTTCCTGTTCCGGGGTCTTCTCAAACTCCATCCCGTCCTCTTCCCAGAGGTCGAACAGTGACAGCATGGGAGAGGGTGACGGCTTCGCATTCTCTTTGGGCTGTTCCTGTATTATTGGCTCAGTGGTCTTTTCTTGTGTTGGAGCAGTTTTCTGTTGTTCCGCTTCCTGAGTGACGGTCTTCTCTTTCACGATTTCGGCATCCTCAACGGCTATACCTTTATACAGCGAATAGTTGAAGTTCTTGCTGATGTCTGCCATTACCACCTTTTCCATGTCCTGAGAGATACCCGCAACACCGCCCTCATGGATATACTCCATTGCAGGCTTGCCGTATGGATCGGTGTCACGTTTGGCAGAGGTGTGGATGATATGGTCACCATGCGCTATGAAATAGGCACTTGTCCCGATACCATCCATATCCTCCACGTTGATGAAAAGGTTGTCGGTCTCTGTCAGTTCCTGCTTGGCAGTGTTCTTCTGCAGGATGATGAGGTCACTGCCCACTTCCGTATTGGCATTCTCCGTAAAGAGGTTGTTGGGCAGACGGACGGCACTCACGAGGTCTGCATGGCGCAGCATTTCCTCACGGATGGGTGCGGATGTCGGCGAGTCCATGACACCCTGTGAGGTGATGAAGGCTACCACCCCTCCGTCATGCACCGCATCCAGTGCCTTCAGAAAAAAGTAGTTGTGTACCATCTTTGCCGCCTGTCGCCTGACTGGTTCCTTGCTGTTGGTGTAGGCAGGGTCGAAGACGGCAATGTCGCCAAACGGAATGTTAGACACCGCCATGTCGAAGTAGTTCTCAAACGGCTTTGCCAGTTTCTCGAATCCCTCAATGCGCACGATGGAATCCTGATGCAGTGCCTTCAGCACCTTGCCCGTCATGAGGTCTTTCTCGTAGGCCATGACATAGGCATCCTTGTCCTTCTGCTTCACGGCATCCACGAACACACCGATACCCGATGACGGCTCCAGCACCTTTTCGGGTACAACGCCGAAATAGTTGAACGATCCAATGAGGGTGTTCACGAATACGCCAGGTGTATAGAATGCCGTCAGCACGGATGATTTCAGACTGTCCACATAGCGCTTGTACTCCTGTTCTGACTGTGCGTTTTCACGGAGTACCTTGTGTAGTTCCATCGTCTTGGTGAACAGGGCCATTTCCGACTTGGGCCACTTGGTGGAGTCGGACAAGGCAGAGGCTGGATAGAGGACGCACTTCAAGCCGCCGAAACCGCTGTAGCCACGCAACACAGCCAGTTCCTCATCTGTGGGTGTACGCTTCTCACGCTCTATCAGGAATGCCGTCCTGATGGCGTCGATATTCTTCTGAAGATGTTCCTTCCTATTGTATGCCATACTGTCTGAGGTATAGGGTGACGGCACCAGTCAGTTCATCGTGGAGGTTCTGGTATTCGTCACTGAGTGGGAAATCATCATTGCTAAGGTCGTAGATAGAGAACACCTTGCCCATGAACGGAAGAAGGTTCTCTGCCAGTTGCTCATGGAGCAACGGAGGGACGGACTTCTCAAACTCCGAGTTGATAACACCTAAAAGGATGTCATACTGAGAATAGTGCAGCCCCTTGGTGAGTGCCGACATGGCCAGTTCCTGTGCCTGGTCTGGTGTATGTCCGTTCCGTCGTTCCTGCTCGTAGGTCTCTGCCGCTTCATCCGCACGGGTACGGATGAAGTCACGGTCATGCTGTTGGGTAAACCTGTGCTGACGGAGGTAGTCCAGCAGGTAAAGCTCGTAATAACTCAGTTCCCGTGTGGTTTTCGTTTCCTTGCTCATGATGCTTCCTCCTTGATATTGTCAATCATCTTCTTTGTTGCACGGTCAATGGGGACGGCACGCTTGACAAACAGCGTCTCAGAACTGAGCAGTTCACGGACTACCGCCTCTGTATAGTTGCCTATCTGAGCCTTGCTATACAGGCCCAAAGACAATCTCCTGTTGAAATGTCCCATTTGAAGGGGACTGCCGATAATCATGTCACGAATGACAGAGTAGAGTGCCATTCCCTTTTCAGTCGGTACTATCTCCTTTTCGAAAGCGTCAATGTAGCCATTCTCAAAGAGCATACAGACAGCATCTGCTTTCTCTTTGGTGGAGCCGAGGTCGAAGAGGTCTGCCTCCATGAGCAGGGTCTCTGCCGTATGTAAGGGTATCGGCTGGCTTGTTCTCTTTGTGATTGACACGCCGTAGAAGTGTTCCTGTTCACCTTCGTGCCAGTGATAGTTGGTGTATGGGGTATCGGTATTGCCAAACTTCTGGATCGTCATTGCCGTCCATCCCTTTTCCGTCAGGGTGCTTTTCTCTACCTTGAAGTCATGACCTTCAAAGAATGCCCAGACGGTTGATGTCTTCATACGGGCATTCTGACCGAAAGCCAGTATCATGCGCTCCGTGATAAGGTCGTAGATTCTCTGCTCGTCCTTCGTGAGTTTGAACACGTCGGGATTGCACTTGCGCTCTGTCAGGCAGATGCCGATGTGGTCACGCTTGCCGTAGTTTTCCCAGATGCAGTCCTGATTGGGCTGGTCTATCTTCAGTATCATCTGCTCCCATCGGGAATTACCGCGTAGGTCATGGACGGTATTGTTCCAGAACTGACGGGCATAGTTCTGGCTGATGAGATATTCCTTGGTGAAAGGCCATGTTATCAGTCCGTTGTCGAAGAGCTTCTGCAAGCATTTCGTCGTGTGGACGATGCCGAATCCGAAATGTTTGTTGGCGGCAAGCAGGATGGTATGATAGTCAAACAGCCCAGGCGAATGCAATTCTTCCGTCTTCACAGAGACATCGCTGATAATGACAGGCTCTACGCCCATTGCCCTCCGCATCTTGATATAAAGGGCATTGGCATCTGCTACGCTGTCAAACTGTTTATCGGAAGTGAACTTATAGACTTCGCCGTCTTTCTCAATGGAGAAGTTCACCTGCCATGTGGATTCAGGCTTGTGTTCCTTGCTTGCCTTGTAGCGTCGGCAGATGAGTGACAGCAGGGGTGTGGCAATAGGCTCAATCTGATGGGAGCCTTTGCCATAGACCTTTTCCAACAGGTGAGTGGCATTGGCAGAGATAAGCCATTCGGCTTTACGCTTTTTGAGAGCCTGCTCATATTTCTGTTGTACGCCACGTATCTGGAGGCGGTTCTGCAGACTCTCACGGATGCCTTTGGCAGAGAGTGAGCGGAGGTGAAGCTGGAACAGGAAGCCTTTCGGGACGGTCACCAGCATGGGGCCTGCCTTCAGCAGAGTTTCTTGCAAGTCTGATGTCGCCACATAGACGTAAGTACTGTTGGCTATCAGTTCCGAGAGGATGCGGGCATGGCTAGCCATCCTCTCGCTTGGTTTCAGATGTCCGTCTGCTGGCAGTAGCACGACGGGGTATCTGTCGGGAAAGTACGGCAGTGCCGTTGGTGAAAGGCGGTCGAGTGTCTGGCTGAGTTCCGGGCTGAAACCGAGGTCTATGCCCTCCAGCCATGTAACGGCATAGTTGTTGCCGACATAGTGACGGGTATCTTCGTCACTGGCTCCTACTATTCTTGCATATCGCTTTGCTATATGCTGTGTATCTGCTATTATCGTAATCATGTTTTTTACTTTTTTATGGGATTCTACTGTTGATGTATGGGTATAATGATGGCTCGTCCCCGTCCGTTCCTGAACGGGAACGAGCCAAAAGCAGTGAGTGAAATCAAGGGTGTTGTTGCCGGAGGGCTACATCTTCATACCCTTCGATTTCTTCTTCTCGGGCTTGTCCTGCTTCACGGCATTATCCTGTTGCTCCTTCTGCTTGGTGTCCTTCGGGGCAGTCTGGCTTTGCTGCAAGGGTTCCTTCACACCCTTGGTCTGTTCATTGGTCTTGCCCTCATTGTTCACGGCTACTTGTGTCTGACTCTCTGAGGCAGGTGTCTGGGTGACTGCCTTGTCGGGATCATTGGCATAGGTCAGCGGACGGCCTTTTTCCGGGCTGAACTTCAGGTACATCGTGGAGGGTACGCCCTGCTTGTCAGGCACTCCGTCGAGTTTGATGGTCTTGCCCTCCAGGTAGTCACGCTTCTGCTCGTCGGTGAACTCCACGCCCTTCCACTTGCCGATGGGCTTGATGTTGCCGTTCTCGTCAGTCCATTGGGGACGGCGTTGTTTCTGTGAGCCGTCACCGTCTGAATCCTGTGCCTGGCCCTCTGTCTGCTGGCTGCCATCCTGCTTCTGCTCCTGTCCGTTACGCTGGCGGTTGCCACGGGGTAAGAACTCCACACCCTTCTCTTCGACGTTGGCTTGCAGTGTGGTGGTGAACTTGCGGCCGTTGGCAAGTTCAATCTCCTTGTTCTTCAGGGGCAGTCCGGCACGGAGCATGTCCTGCTCCTGCTTAGTCAGTTCCGTGTTGCCTATCTTCTCAGGAATGCGCAGACGGCGCACTGGCAGGTCTGTAATCTCGTTGGTCTGGCGGTCGATGCTGATGATGCTTGGCACACGTTCGCCTCGATCGTTCAAGAGGTCAACGACACGCCCCATGTTGCCGTAGTTCTTCAGGGCAGACTTGTCGGCTTCGGAAAAGGTGTGTCCCTTGTACTCCTGTTCCAGATTGGCTTCCTTACGGATGAGGTGAGGCACAAGGCTCACACTGCCGTCCTCGTTCTTCTTGAAGGACAGACGGGCAGCGGTCTCCAACTGTTCTCCGCCGAAGGCAGGATGCACGGTGATGAGGTTACTCTTGCCATAGTTCAGCATCTTGTTGAGGTCGCCCGACTGTTCGAGTTGGTCACGGGTGATGCCCCACTTCTGCTGGATGTCTGCCCAATTGACCTTGGTCTCGTCGATGGGCTGGTACTGGTGCTTGTTACTCTCTGCCTGCTGGCTCTGTGCCTCGGCAGCATTGTTGCTTTGGTTCTGTTCCATTTTCTTCTTGTTTTTGTTGTTAATGTAATTGGATGGATTGATGCTTTCGCCCTCGATTTCCGCCTTTGCCTCTTCAGCTCCTGCGAACAATCGTTCAAGTGCGCCTGTCGTGGTTTTGGTGAAGCCGAATCGTGTCGGCTCCTTGCACTGGCGGACGAAGTTGCTGAAGAAGTTGTCGAGGGCGTTGCCGTTCTTGTCGAATTGGAGGAAGGACTGTGAATATTCCTTCCTGAGAGGGAGTTTGATGGGATTGCCTTTGCTGTTCATGCCTGAGACGACTCCATGCTCTCCTGTCTGGTTGTCCGTGACAATCAGCACGTCCTTGTCGGACTTCTGCTTTTCCTGCTCGTTTTCTTTTTCCTTGTCCATTGCTTACTGGATTTTGAAAGTTGTTACTAATGTTGATGATCTCTAAGTCTATACTTGTTAGCCGGCTGTATAGTCATTTCCATGATGGGCGCTTCAACTGGTCAAATTTTTCACTGAGTTGACCGCCCTTGTCCTTCCTGTTCTTGCGGATGAATGCCCACACGTCACTTTCCTTGTAATAGACACGCTGGCGAAGGACGCTGTAGGGTATCAGTCCTTCCGTGCGGTATCGCTGTGAGGTTCGTGCGCTGATGTTCAGGATCTGGCAGAAGTCGGCATCGTCAATCATGCCGTCCCCGCTTGTGTCGGGCGACTGTGCCTTGAGTTGGCGCAGTTCGCCCATCATCTGCTCCTGATGCTCAGTGATACGGGTCATCCACTGGTCGAAGTATTCTTTTGAAAGTTGCTCCATATTGGTCTGATTTTCAAGTTTACGGGTGCAAAATTAGGGGTATCAAGACAACCTGTTTCACTAATAAGTGCTTACTAAGGAATGATTTTCTTGGAGAAGGCCGTTTCAGACGGCTTCCGACCGCCATTTTCAGCCATCTGACCGCCACTTTCAGCCAAATGGGATAGCCGTGATTGAGTTTGCCTTTTTCCTTTGTTACTTTGCACCCGAAATCAAAAATCGGACAACAACATGGAGATAGTGATTATTGAGAAAAAGGCTTTTGAGGACTTCATCCAGACGGTGGAGTACTTTATATCGCGCATCACCAGCATGGATGCACGGACGGAGGACAAGCAGCCGGAGCAATGGCTCGACACGGCTGATGTGTGCGCAGGGCTTCAGTTGGACCGTCGCACGGTCTATTCGCTACGGGAACAGGGCAAGTTGCCGTTCTCGCAGTTCCAGCACAGGGTGTACTACAAGGCAAAGGACGTGAAGGCTCTTGCAGACGGACTGACGGCGAAGTCGCCGAAGAGTGAGGAAACGGAAGTTGAAAACCCATCAAAATAGAATCATCATGTTAGGACAGGACATTATCACGAAGGATTATTTCACCGACCTTTACGGACGCATCCGAAAGGCATTGGAACAGCACGAAGAGGCTACGCAGCATTACCGCCCATTGCTGGACGGTGTGCGATACATGACAGACAAGGAACTGTCGGAAATGCTCAAAGTGAGCCGACACACCTTGCAGCAGTATCGCAACAAGGGTTTGATTCCCTTTACTTATTGTCAGGGCAAGGTACTTTATAAGGAGCAGGACGTGCAGGAACTTCTTGAAAGGAACTACCAGCCTGCCAGATGGAAGGCAGAATAGAGGGACATGGAAGTTCACAAATCATTCGTAAATTATACCACAATCGCATTTTGTAAGGCAGAGGTTGTTGTTTTTGGATATTATTTTGTAATTTTGCATTCAAATTGTAAGATAATGAAGAAAGCAACAACCATAGAGGAACAGATTAAGCGTCTCAGGGACAGGAATGTAACCATCGTGGACGAGGAAAAGGCGAAGGAGAATCTTCTTGATATTGGCTACTATCGTCTGGGATTCTACTTTTTCCCTTTTGAGGTCACCTATCCACAACTGAAGAAGCGCGACCACAAGATGAAAGCAGGAACGAGGTTTACGGATGCCGTAGCCCTGTACTATTTTGACTTCGACATACGGAACATACTCATGAGGTACATCAGCAGGATAGAAGTGGCTTTCCGCACCTATATGACTTATACGCTCAGCAACAGATACAGGGACGACCCTTGCTGGTTTGTCAACCCAAACGTAGTCGATCAGTCCTTCGTGGACAGTTTTGACAGCAGTTGCTATGACGGCATCAGAAAGAACGCGAACATCCGCCGCCATCACAAGCACTACAAGAACGACAAGTATGCTCCTGCATGGAAGACACTGGAGCACATGACGCTTGGCAGTATGCTGACACTTTACACCAGTCTGAAGAGTGTGACCGACAAACGGGAAATCTCGCTCTATTTCGGGGTAAACCAGACAGCGGTCTTTGAGAACTATATGGAGGCTATACGTTGCGTTCGCAATATATGTGCGCACGGCTCAGTGTTATATGACGCAAGGATGTACCAGTTAATCAAAAGCGGTCCGGCTGGCAAGGTTACGTCAGACGAATCATATAGTCTTGGCGGAGCCATCAAAGTCATTTCCTTTTTGATCGGCAGAATATCAAGCAACAGGCAGCATGACCTCATCATCGAACTCAACAAGGCATATATGACCTTGAAAAACAAAGGGGCATCATTACAGCAGGTCGTTGAGACAGCGACACACATGACATGGGATTTGGCTTCCATTTCACAGCTTCAGACTATAAAATGACGGAAAAAATGAAGGAATCCTATAAGAAAAGTTGCATTAAATTTGGTGGATTGGGATAAAATCACTAATTTTGCAGCGTCAAAAAGTGCTAGTGGATGCCTTTGTCGCACCATTAACACTCTAAAAGGATTAAATGTGGCTCACACCTTAGACGTGTGAGCCACTACCTTTTTATATACCACAAACTAAAATCCGCACCACCGATGCAAGTGTAGCAGGTGATACGGATTTAAGTTTTCGTGTTAGGTCATTCTCTATCTCAAAGGCAGTTCCAACGTCAGGCATACGTTTTCGTACATCGGTCTGCCCATCAGTCGGTTCATGATGTACTTGCGGAACTTATGGCTGTTGTGGCTGTCGACGGCGTATGCGAGACGGATTACCATTTCAAGGTTATACACGTCGATGTTCCAGTTTGGACGGTAGGGGAACAGCCGGAATGTGCCGTGAGTATCTTCCTCACGCGCGATACTATTCTTATATATAGAGCGTATCGTGCGGAACACGACGGCTGACGGAACGAAAAGCATATCCGCTATTTCGTCTACCGTCATCCAAACGTCCTTGTCGGGCATGGTGATAATTCCGCCATGAGTCATTCTGATGATGCCTCGCTCAAAGACATCCTTGGGAATCATTGAAATATTTGTCATAAACTGTCAGTCTTTTGGAATGTGATACAATAGGTTCTTCTTGGGACGTCCGACTTTCTTCACTGCCAGTCGTGGGTCTTCACGCAGCAGTTCCTTCGGACGGTCGAGTTTCTTCTGTAGCAGTGCCTTGTTGTGCTCTGCCGTGGTGTCGCTGGTCGTCAGACCCTTTGCCTCTCTTCGCTTTTGCAGCCTGTCCATGTCACGGCTGATGTTGTCGTCAGTGATCTTGGCATACACCTGTGTACTCTTCACGCTGGAATGTCCCATCATCTTGGCGATGCTTTCCAGACAGATGCCTTCTGATACGAGCATCGTGCCGAAGGTGTGACGGGCCATGTGAGCCGAGAGGTTTTCTGTCCTGCCGATGGCAAAGCCTATCTCGTGAATGTCCGTCCAGGCACTGTTGAGAGTTGGCAGCGGAAAGACGGGCTTTTCGTCGTCAGTGGTGTTATACATGCCGAGTATCTGCTCTGCTATGGGGTGCAGAGGGATGAACGACTCCACTTTCGTTTTCTGACGGTTGATGCGGATATAGCGCCGACCGTCGGCTGTCTTGCCGATGTGGTGAGGGTAGAAGCCACGGGCATCCACGTATGCAAGTCCCGTCAGGCTGGAGAAGATAAACCAGTGGCGGAACATCTCCATGCGGTCGTCTGCCATCGGGGTTGAAAGCAGTTTCTTGAAGTCCTCACGGTTCACGAAGCGGTGACGGGTCTGTATCTTCTTCTCATATTCCACGTTCTCTATTGGGTTGCAACGCAGGATTTCCATATCCACACCTAACCAGATTAGGCGGTTAAGCCATATCAGACAATGATTAGCCTGTGCTGGGCCGAGGTTCTTGCCTTTCACCAGATGCACCTTGTAGCCTTGACCGAAGGCTTCATCAATCTCCGTCAGCTGAATGTCTTTCTTGCCGAGCGAGTGCAGGTACTCTTGCAGATGGGCTTGCAGGGATTTGCTCTGGCGGTAGGTGTTCACCTTGTTCAGTTCGTTGGCACGGATGCGCAGGCGCTCCCGTTCCCATTCGCCCATCTGCAGCAGGGTCGTGGGCTTCTTTGTCTTTTCAGTGATGATGTTCTTCAGGATTTCGGGCGTGATGACACCGTTCTCACGCAGTTGCTCGTCGTAGAGGGTGTCAATCCGCTTGCGCAGGTCGATGAGTCGGTTGTTGTCCCTTGCAATGGAGATTTCACCCTTTTTTGCATTCCAGTCCTCCGGGCGGCAGTAAATGTCCGTTGTCAGTGCGGTGCTCTTTCCGTCAATGGTGATACGGCACATGACGGCTGTAGTGCCGTCGGTCTTCACCTTGGCACGGTTGATGTAATACAGTTGGCTGAATGTACTTCTCATAATCGTTTCTCCTTATTTTGTGATGAAATTAAAATCCTTGGTTGCTTCAATGAACTTGTCCATGTCCTCAAAGAGTTTCTTCGGGGTTACACGGGCATAGACCTGTGTCTGGTTGATGTTCGTGTGACCGAGCATCCTGCTGATAGTTTCCAATGGCACACCCTCTTCAAGTGTTATCAGACTGGCAAACGAGTGTCGCCCCTGGTGGAAGTGGATGGGCTCCTTCAGTCCTATCCAGCCCGATATGCCGCGCAGATGGGCATGGAGGGTACGGTGGAACACATACGGAAAGAGCGTCTTGCGCGTATCGTCGTGATACTTCTCTATGAGGGCAATCGCTTCGGGCAGCAGTTTCACGGCTGCATGGTTCTCGTTCTTACGGCGGAGGTACTTCAGCCAGAGGTTGCCGTCCTCGTCGATGGAGAGATTATCATCCGTGACGGACACCACATCTGAGTAGGGTACGCCAGTGTAGCAGGCGAACAGGAACATGTCACGGGAGAGTATATGACCTTCGTGCTTCGGGTCAATATGGAGGTCACGGATTTTCTCAAAGGTCTCACGGCTGAGAGCCTTTGGAGTGGTCTCGCGTTTCCTCGGCAGGGAGAAGTGGGCGAAGTATTGCCGTTCGGCAATGCCTTCCTTGAAGGCACCTTTGCAAGCCTTCTTCAACAGGGCAAGGAAATGACGGGCAGAGCCTTCATGTCCGCATTCGTCGCAGATGTACGACTGGAAATCATAGATGAATTGCTCTGTCAGTTGCCCGAAAGCAATGTCCTCGGTCTTAAATTTCTTCAGTATGAAGGCTTGCAGGTAGTCGCAGAAAGCCTTGTAGTGGTAGTAGGTGCCCTTGGCACGGTCAACGCCGATGCGTGAATGACATTCGTCTTTCATGCGCTGTGCATACTGCATCAGCGTTACCTGTGACTGGATGCTGCCCTGTAGGACCGCCTTAACGTCAGCGGTACAGAAGTCCGACTGACGTGCCTTTACGGACTCATAGGCATTGTTGATTGACAACAGCAGTTGTTCGATCTTGCGGTTCACCTCAACCGCCTCCTTGCTCTTGCCGTTCAGACGGCTTTCACGGGGATTCCACAAGTCAGGGGTGCAGGAAATCTTGCACGAAAACTGAGACATCGAGTTCCCGAGGGTGATACGTCCCATGATGGGAGCCTTTCCTTTCTTGTCTGTCGTGCTCTTTTTGAGGTAGAGCAGCACCTTGAATTTTTCATCTTTCATACTCGCTTATAATTTGGTTGCAAAATTAGCTCAATTACAAGCGTCCTCCGTATGGAAGAATGTGTCCGAATATGTATGTTTTTCCGAGCCTCCGACTAATTCGGGGTCTCATTCGTTACCAATACATTTTTCGGTAACGAGACAGGTAACGATTTGGTAACGGAACGATGGTCATATTTCTCAATATGCATTCCTGCCCATCGAAACATGGAATACATAAAATCAGCAGTCTGTCAGGCAATTACGGGAATAATCTCCACGTTCGTCTTACCCTTGATTTCTTGGTTATATTCCCCTGTTCTTGTAATGTTTATTGGAATTATAGTAGGAGGATGGGGGTTTCACTCAGACTGGAAAGTAATTAAATTCAAGAGGATGCCACCAGTTGAGTGCATTTCTATGTCACAAATGGAAAAATTTACCAATATATATGATTGTGACAACGTTAAGCTATATGTAGAAAAAGGGTCCAAAGTAGCGGAAAAAGATCCAAATTCTATAATTACAGAATATTATAAAAAATTTTCAGGAAGAGGTATATAAAAATGTTTAATATTAAAAGTTTAAGATTATGAGTTACGTTGTTGAATTTGGATGGCCAACGGATGTTATGGAGATATCTCTTTTTTCTGCTGCCCTGGCGCTTATCATTTATCTTGCAGAAGTCATTATACTTGACTATATACTTGAATGTAATCAAAAGTTTTATAAAAAACATATCTTATCTGTCTTCATCCTTATATCTGGAATTGTATTTGGCATGGGAAGAGGCTTTGAAGTAAACTGGAATTATTTTAATTTCAAGAGGATCCCGCCAGTTGAGTGTAATTCTATGTCACAAACGGAAAAATTAATCAATATATATGATTGTGACAACGTTAAGCTATATGTAGAAAAAGGGTCCAAAGTAGCGGAAAAAGATCATTATTTTATAATTACAGAATACTATAATAGAGAAAAAAGATGATATTGATAAATATCTTATTATTAAAGCGTCTGAAAGGGATGTCGGGAGACATCCCCGCGGACAAAAACAAAAGGCACTATGGAGAAAGACGAGAACGTAATACAAGAGGGCGTTTGCCGCATATGCGGCTGTACGGAGAACGACCCGTGCTACAACCCAGCGTACGGATGCTGCTGGTGGGCTGACGAGACAAGGACCCTGTGCAGCCACTGCGCTGAGGAGGAGATCGCCAAAGACCCCAGGACACGCCATCGAGTGAACAGCAAGGAAGGTATCATCCAGGAGGATGACGACACTGTAGATATCATTTACTGTATGCTCAAAAGGAAGACAAACATGGAGATATGGTCGATGTCTGACCTCAGACATGAGCTGGGCCTGACATCACTGGACATCGAGGAAACACTGGATGAGCTGGCAAAGAAGTTCGGGATCAAGGAGAGACCTGCGAGTAAGGACTTGGAGCAGGTATGCGATATCATCGAATGGGCAATGGAAAACAGGTATGACCGAATGACATGAGATAGGCCGTAGGAAGGAGGCCAGGGAACGATTATTGGGACGGCAGACGTCAGAGAGACAAACTCGGTACCCGCTCCCACCCTGGCCGGTAAGCCTCCTTAGTTCAATGGACAGAACGCAGGTTTCCTAAACCTGAGATCCGGGTCCGATTCCCGGAAGAGGTACAAAAAAAAGAATTTCACGGGGTGGCTGTACACCCTTGACGTGAGGCTATAAGCACTCGCGAAATACCTTCAAGTTCTATGAACGTGATGATTACTGGTTATCCGATGGATGTACATACAGAATGGAAGGTATATACAGTCCAGAAATAAGCAAATTATAATTGAAGCTCGATGGATGTACATACAGAATGGAAGGTATATACAGTCAAGCAATTTGGTCGAGCAGCGTGTCAAGTGATGGATGTACATACAGAATGGAAGGTATATACAGTCTTGGTATGTGTGGAAGAGTAACAATTATTTATATTTCTATGATAATAACAAGGAAAATAGAAGTGTTTGTCTGTGAGGACGACAGCGAGAGACGCAAGAAGTATTATGAGAAACTGTACGATAACAGGAATGTCGCCGTAAAGGTGGCCAACATGGGCATCAGCCATCTGTTCGCGCTTGACAACACCATGCCGTACCTCAGCAAGGAGGATAAAGAGACAATCCAGTTCCTTGGCGTACGAGGTAACAAAGCCACCAGACAGAACGCCCCATATGTGGCGGCAAGCGAGGCGTTCAAAGGTGAGGCAGATATGGGTATGGTAAGCTGTATCCTGCAAAACGTATACAAAGCATACCATGATGACAGAAAGAAGGGAATGTGGAACAAGTCACTGCGCTCTTACAAGAGCAACATGCCCATACCTTTCAAAGCGGACAGGTTCCCAGATCTGAGGTTCGCCCTCTATGAGAACGGGAAGGGGGAAAAACAGGAGGGCTGCTTCTTCACGCTTATGGGAATACCCTTCCAGATGAAATTCGGTCGTGACAGGAGTGGTAACAGGATGATTGTGGAACGTGTGCTGAGCGGCGAGTACAAGATGCGCACGTCATCCATTCAAGTGGACAGCGCAAAAGTATTCCTTCTGCTGTGTGTGGATATACCGCAGGTAAAAGTAAAACTGGAAGAGGATAAGGTGATGTACGCCTATCTGGACGTGGAGCAGCCTATCAGATGCGCATGGGAAAGGAATACCAGCAAAGGCAATGACATGGATATTTCCTATATCGGTTCCAAAGAAGAATTTATCCACCGCCGCAGGCAAATACAGGAGGCAGTAAGGCGATGCCAGATAAACAACAGGTATACGTCCGGTGGCAAGGGGAGGAAGAAAAAGTGTCAGGCTATGGAGCGATGGCATGATAAGGAGATAAACTATATCAATACCAAGCTCCATACCTATTCACGCATGCTGGTTGACCTGGCCATCCGTCATAAGTGCGGAATCATTCGTCTTGTTGACCAGAAAAGACGCGAGAAGATTGCAAAGGAGGATAACCTGGAAGGGGAACCGTTCGTACTGCGTAACTGGAGCTATTATGGACTGAAAGAGAAAATTGCCTACAAGTGCAAATTGGCAGGCATCAAGCTTGTACAGGACAAGGAAAAAACCGAAGATGGAAAGTCAGAATGAAAATTATGACATACGCGGTGGCTGTACACCGTTAGGTGGAGGGATTTTTCCACTCCATAAATACCTTTACAATACTGTAATACAATATTTTACATAGGACAGGTTGTAAAACAACACTGAAAGTGAAGTATATACAGCCAACCGCGAATGCCCATAAAGAAACGTAAGCGCGTCAAGCAATAAGACAGTGTAGAGCTTGACGGTCGATGATGTGATTTATGGATGTGCAATGAGAATACGGAAAATTATATAACATTATAAATAAAGTAAAAACATGGTAAGAGCGGTATGTTTCAATAAGAAGGCATTCACGGACGAGGGGTTCCTCGATCTCCTCAACCGGCTGGAAGCGGAAGACGGCGGGACATTGGCATTCACCCGCCCTGTGAACTGCGTGGAGAGCTTCCCTAACGGAACGCTGTGCAGAAGCCATACGGAGAGAGACTGGCCTGGCTTGTACAGCGCGGTTATAAACTGCGATGACAATATCGAAAAGTTCATTTATGTGAATAGTTACGGTACAAGGAGCAAGCCGAGCTACGAGGAACTGGTGCGGAAGTACCAGGACGGCGAGATATCCATCGTTGACTTCGTGGAAGCCCAAGAGGACTTGGTCAACGAATATCACGAATACCTTGCACTGGGCAAAAGGGAACGGGAGGATGAGAGCGCGAGCGACTATCTGGATCATAAGGAAATGACGCTGACCGAAGAGCCTATGGAGGAATTGCTGGGCAAGGAGGCGATGATAGGCTTCCTGCTGACATAATGAGGGGAGGAACCGATATGACTGCAAGGATACGGGGTATGGTCGGATATGACCTCAGCAAGAGGTGCGGGATGTGCAGGCTGTGCAAGCCTATATACAAGCACAACACGCTCACCGTCAAGGACAGGAGGCCCACACTGGGCCGTTGCCCGCACAAGACATACTGCGTGCTGCTCTCCCAGCCGGCATGCAAGGAGTCATTCATCCAAAGGGACACAGATACACCCATGGGACCAAAGGCGGTAAGGGGTGTCTAACGCTTAAACAAGGTAATATCATGACAGTAAAGAGATTCCAAAAAAATATAACAGCAAATAACGAGACAAAAATGGACAAGGCGGACATCTTCGCTTTCGGTGAGGAAGTCATGGCGGAAGGCAATCTCTCAAAGAAGACCATTGAGGGCATGCGTACATCACTCAGACTGCTAAGGCAGTACACAGGCAGGCAAAAACTGGCGATTGACGAGATAGACAGAGAGCTTGTTAAGTCAATGGCCGGAATGCTTGATGACAAGGGTATTGCGGAAAGCACGAAAAAGGCTTACCTCAGACCCATCAGCGTGCTGTACAACAAGGCGGTAAAAAGAGGGATTGTGGAAGATGTCAAACCGTTCGGGGAAACAAACCTTACACCTGTCATCAAAATGATACGCAACAACAAGAAGATGCGGCGGATAATCGTGCCATGCGAGATGGGAGAAATACTGTACTCACTGGGTGAACTGTATCTCACCAACGAGGAAGTGAAGCGGCACTGCAAGGAACTGGAACAAAAGATGCATGCCGAGAGAATAAAGTCCATGGTATCCGTGATAACGAAAATGACCTTGGAGGACAAAGCGATAGAGAGAGACATCATAGAAATGATAGAGAGAAAGAAAAGACGGGACAGACGCAAGAAAGTGTCCTGAAAAAAAAAGAGACACACTAAGGAAAAATATACCCTGGGAGTCCCAGGTAAACGCTTTTCTAATATGTTTGGGAGCATGGGGCAAGCCCCCAACTCCCTTTTTCAAAGTGTAAATGAATACGATTATATGACAGTGGACGTGATTAAGAGACCCAGGAGCGAGACATACAACTGCGATTGCATGGATTGGCTTAGGCAAAGGCCGTCGCTCTCAATAGACCTGGCAATCATAGACCCTCCATACGGATTGGACGTAACCCGCATGAGGATGGGCCAAAGGAGAGGACATGAGAGTACCGTCAGCCGCCTGAGCAGGAGACGAAAGGGATGCGGTTACCATTGGGACGCGGAGCCTGCCCCAAGGGAGTTTTTCGATGAGCTGTTCCGGGTGAGCCGGAACCAGATCATCTGGGGAGGCAACTACTTCGCCTTGCCGCCAACGAGATGCGTCTGCGTCTGGGACAAGCTTATGTTCGCGGACTCCTTCTCGCAGGTGGAGGTGGCATGGACGAGCTTCGACAGGCCTTCAAGGATCTTCCGCAAGGGCGCGGTAGGAGGGGACAACCTTGTCAAAAAGATACATCCCACCCAAAAGCCCGTGGAGCTCTACGGATGGCTCCTCAAGGAGTTCGCCAATGAGGGCGACGTGATCCTGGACACCCACATGGGCAGCCAGTCAAGCCGGATAGCCGCCTACAAGATGGGGTTCGACTACTTCGGGTGCGAGATAGACCATGACTACTTCATGGAGGGTGAGGCAAGGTTCAGGAGTGAGTGCCTTGGCGTTGAAAAGTTTCCTAACGGTAAGACGGTGACACAGATGAGTTTGTTTTAATTAACCAAGTAAATGTGATATGGAAAAGAAAATACAGCAACTTACATTCAGTCTGGTATTCCCACCAAAGCATTCTAAGGTAGGGCAACCGACTGGTTTTGCTGAAAAGCTAAAGGAAGGCTCAAAGATACATACCATCCGATCAGACAAAAAAGGATGGTGGAGAAAGGCTGAGGAATCAATTAACAAGGGTGAGAAATACCTTTCGTTGAGACAGTGGAGCGGTAGGCCTTACAACTCAAAGCAGATTATTCTTGGTGAGAGGCATAGGATAGGCTTACAGTCAATCACAATGACCTATGGCAGCGAAGATGAGCTTCCAAAGGCATGGGTAGATGGAAAGCCCGTCCCTGTTGAGCTGCTTGCTAAAAATGACGGTTTGAGCGTTGAGGACTTCGTTGAATGGTTCTTTGGCACAAAGCTATATACTGGTAACGTATTTGAGGGTGTGGTTATACACCTGACAGATTTCAGGTATTAAGAAGGATAAGGAAAATTTTTGATTATGGAAACTATGGCAAAGATTTACATTGCGAGCAGTTGGAAGAACATGCGGCAGCCCTGGCTCGTGAGCGAGCTCAGGAACAGGGGGCATGAGGTGTATGACTTCCGCCATCCCGCGGGGCGGGATGACCAGAACGTGTGGAACGGGGTGTCAAAGGCCCTGGGTCTGACCGAAAGATACAAAGACAACAGCCTGACCGCTGACGACTTCCTGAGGATGATCAGTGACAAAAGGGCGAGGCGACGCTTCCAGGAGCACATGAGCGCCATGAGAGAGGCGGACACATGCGTGCTGTTACTGCCCTCGGGCAGGTCAGCTCATGTGGAGGCGGGCTATATGGCGGCTATGGGAAAGAAGGTGATAGTGTTGGATGTCGGACAAAGGGTCCGTCCGGAGCTGATGTACAGCATGTTCCACAGCTACACAGCGGACTATGGTCGGCTGTGTGAGTTGATAGAGAATGACCAGGAGAAGCAGGGACATGGAGAGGCTGAGTGACAAAAGGATATTGGAGCTGTGCCAGAGGATCGACGAACTCTTCGTCGAGGAGCAAGTAAGGCTGCCCCATGCTTTCAACGTCATAGGCACATGGGTGATATGCACTGTCATGGAGAACGTGGCGGCCAACCCGGAAGTGGAGCTTGAGGAGGATATATACCAATGGATGGCCAATTTGAGGGAATCACTTGAGAGACATATAGAACAGGCAAGGGCAGAGGGGTTCACAAGGATATTTTTACAACTGAGACATGGAGGATGATATGAGGAAAATATGCACGAACATAGGGCAGAGCCGAAGGCTCGCCTCCCTTGGAATGGACATATCCAAGGCAGACTTCGCGTATGTTGGCGAGGAAGGGCCCTTCCTGCTGACAACTGAAACCACAGCGGAAATGGAGGGCATGACACCGGCATGGAGCCTGGATGTCCTCATGGATGCGCTGCCACACGGCACGCTGTTCCTCTCCCAACAGGGGAGCGTGCACGCCGACTTCCGGGGGAATAACGGGGAAACGGAAATAGCCCTGTCATCAAAAGGCAAACGTGAGAGAATAGATGCCGTCTGTGAACTGGTAATCAGCTATTTGGAAAACAAAAGAGGATGAGCAGGCATGACAAGGCCAGGTTCGACATCAACAAGGTAATGGCGGTGATAAAAGGCAAGGGAAATAAAAAGAATAAATGATGTACGGTAATGTTTTCAATGAAAGCGATGGGCGTTACAGGGTGGTCATCGCTGGGTCAAGGACTTTCAATAACTACGAGGTACTCAAGGGCGCGTGTGACGATCTGCTCCAGGAAAAAAGCCTCAAGAAGGAGATCATCATCATCAGCGGCGGGGCGAAGGGGGCTGACACGCTGGGGGAGAGATATGCCAGGGAGAGGGGGTATGAAGTACGGCAGTACCCCGCTGACTGGGAAAAATACGGCAAGGCCGCCGGGCATGTCAGGAATACGGAGATGGCGCGTCATGCCGACGCACTCTTAGCGTTCTGGGACGGCAAATCACACGGAACAGCAGATATGATAAAAAAAGCCAGACTGAAAAAACTTGATATCGTCATCGTCAGGACGGATAAATACGACGATAATAATATAATATGATCTAATTTTTTACACTTATGAAAAAAAACTTATTTCTATTATCGGGTCTAATCCTTGTTTTGTCATCATGCATGACAACAAGGATTACCAGAGATGTGACGTCCGACAACGGGTCACATTCCATTGTAGTATCTCCCGCTTCCTTGCATGTAGGAGGAGATACATATTTATTCTCCATGGGCATGAGGGAGAATATTTCTTTTCCACGGAGGGCGAAAGAATGGTTCCTGCAAATAAGCTCAGAAAGGTACATACCTGAATTTTCAGGACTGTATCTATTATTTTATAACAATACCTCATGTTACCTTCCCCGCCTGGAAAAGCACCGGTCGGAAAAAGACAGGTACAGTAAGGATATCAGTGATATCAGTGACAAAGTGAAAAAGGGCAAGAAGGAAAGATATACCGTCACATTTTACCTTGACGACGATATCTTGGTAAGAATACAGGATTACGGTATCAGTAAACTTCGCATCAACACTCAGAACAATACAGTAGAAGATGGAAGCTGTATGAACAATCTGGGCGACTATCTGCTCAAGGCAAGAGACAGGATCCTAAAAAGAACAGGGGAGAAATAGGACTGAAACCATCCTTCTCCCTGTTGTCTAATTTAATATACAAAAATATGGATGAAACGAAAATAAACGGCAAATGCCTGTACAAGCCCAAGGGTGCCGCCAGGGAATACGCGGCGATAGGATGCAACTTCTATCGTGGTTGTCCCCACGGGTGCACATATTGTTATAACAAGAGAGGTAGGACATCAGGCACGTTGGGCGGCGACAGGCCAGTACTGATGTCCAAATTCACCAATTTGGAGGCCAGGCCGAGGAAATACGCCCATTTGGAGCCGGAGAACTATGCCTTCTCCTGCTTCATCAGAGAGGTGACAAAAAACCTGGAGATCCTGACGGATACTGGGATATTCTTCTCATTCACCACGGATCCAATGTGCCTGGAATGCTTCGCGCTTACATGGATGGCGGTAGAGTTCGCCGTGTTCAACGGAATTCCTGTGAGGATCCTTACCAAGAACGCCCGTTACAACATGGTGCAAATGGTGATGATAAACAGCATCCCGCCAGAGAGGAGGAGGATGGTGTCCATTGGCTTCACCCTTACGGGGCGGGATGACATGGAAAGGGGAGCCAGCAAGAATATCGAGAGGGTACAACGCATGCAGCAGTTCCATGACATGGGCTACAGCACGTTCGCATCCATAGAGCCGGTGGTGGACTTTGAGAGCTCGCTGTCCGTCATAAGACTATCGTCAATGGTGTGCGACCTCTACATGATAGGACTCATGAGCGGGGTGCCGAGAGACTATTACGACAAGGCGCGGTGCGAGCGGTTCGTCAGTGACGTTGACAGTCATCTCATGCTAAAGGATACCAAGGTATACTGGAAGAAAAGCGTCAGGGATTTCCTGAAGGACAGGCATGAGGCCATGAGGATCATTAATGAGTCGCCTGTAAGTGTCAGCGAGTGCTGGAAATAAAAAGCGTATTGAATTAAATATTGTATGGCTATGGAGGATTTTCACCTATTCGAGCCATAAATTGCGGATTTCGCTTGTTTATTTTGTCCTTAAATGATAACTTTGCTAAAAAAAAGACAATGTTCCAAGATTACAAAGAACATCCGAAACTGAGGATATCCGCCTCCATACTCTGGGAGTATGACACCACCTCGCCCTCCTGGGACTGGAACCACATGGCGGAAAGGGTGGTGCAAAGGGTTATCCAATACGGTACGGAAAATGACTATATTGCGATGTTGCAGTTGTATGGCGGCTTTGAAAATGTTGCGGAAATCATAAAAAGAATCCCTGATCTCTCACCCAAAGACCTCAACTGGGCTTGTTTCGCCTTCAACGTAAGGAAAGAGGACACATTATGCTACACAAGGAAATATTCAAGACGGAGACTTATCAACTCTTGAGAGAGCTGATGAGTGATAAAAGCCTGCAAGATTTCAATCTGGTAGGGGGAACGGCTTTGTCACTTTATCTTGGACACCGCCAAAGTATAGACCTTGACCTTTTCTGCCAAAAAGAGTTTGACGTGTCAAGGCTAAGAAAAAGACTGGTGGATACATACGGCTTCAAGGAAAGGTTCTCCGAAAGACAAACATTAAAAGGGGAAATAAACGGCATATTCATTGACTGCATACGTTATGATTTCCCTAGAGTATCACCTGTAAATCTTGTGGACGGGATAAGGCTGATGTCCATCCCCGACTTGCTCGCCATGAAACTGGACGCCATCACCGACTCTAGAGAAAGGGAAAAAGACTTCGTGGACATCGCTTGTTTCTCAACCAAGGTCTCACTCAACCAAATGCTTGGCTTCTACTCAAAAAAATACCCTGGCGTGAATTTGATCACACCTGTGAAAGCCCTTCTTTATTATAACGACATCAAAAGAAACGAGCCCTTGATACTGACTGCTGGAGAGTATAAATGGTTCCTCATAGAAGACAGAATAAAACAGATGGTCAACAGCCCTGATATGATTTTTGAGGCACTTCCTGTGGAAATGATTACTGAAGTTGAAAGGGAACACAAGAAAACAAAAGGTTTTCACAGGTAAGCACTCCTGACAACAACAGGGAAGGAAAAGGCTTGCGCTATCCGTAAGTACATCGTGGAAAATACCGGCGGGCTCCCCTTCATGGGGAGCCCTTCTTGTATGCTTGCCAGGCACACAACAAAGAATTATAATCCTTATCCTCTCCCGTATTCCTTCATCCTCCCTGAGTTTGCCCCCATCACGCATATTCCCGTTTCCGTGGCAAAGAGATGTATGCCGGATAGCATAATGCAAGGTCAGGCACCCAAAGGGCATCGCATGGAGAAATCTCCACACCTTTCAGGGTAGTATTTCTCCTGACGAACCTTGCATGTATGCCTTCCAGCAACATAAGAAAAAGGCCACAAAACGGGAATCATTATTTTTGGGGGCATTTCAATGAGAATCTCCGGAAACGGCAGGGAAAGAAAAACTCCCCTACAATAACAGGGAAGAACATAATAACTTTAATAATTTGAGGATATGGAAAACAAAGGTAATTACAGGACTGCGACAATGGAGACGGGCTTCGGAGGAAAGACCGTTGAAGCGATGGCGGCAAGCTATCTTGAACGCATAGAAATGTGGGAGGATATTGTATGGCAGAAGATTTGCGAAAACGGCGGCAAAGGTGGAACAAAAGCAGTGAAGCCGTCTTCGTAGGTGCGTAAGGCTGTCGCAAGCGGCAGGCGGCATAGCCGCCTGCCTGAGCCCTGTGCCGGCTTTGCAGGCTGGACATTAAAATTAATAATTAAAGGAAATCCAGTATAATGTTTGTTTTAATGATTCTTATTTCTTACCTTTGCATATCAAAATATATATTATGACAAAATTCACGAAATCCAATTGGTTACCACGACAGCTCTCTGAGAACCTGACAATAGTCGGTGAACAGATACGCCTGGCACGGCTGCGCCGAGACCTGAGTATCGAGCAGGTGGCAGAAAGGGCACAATGCAGCCGTCTTACCGTTGCGAAACTTGAGAAAGGCACGCCTACAGTTTCAACGGGCATCCTGCTGAGAGTATTGTACGCCCTGCAGCTGGAAGGCGACATCCTTTGTCTGGCACGCGAAGACAGCCTTGGGCATGACATCAAGGACATGGAACTGAAAAACAGGAGAAGGGCATCAAAGAAATAAACTGAATATGGAAAGGATTGAAGTCATCGCCAGCTTCGACTGGCTCGAAAGGGAAGAAACCGTGGGAATCCTCGGTTACGAGAAGCTGAGAGGTACGGATATGTACTCATTTGAATATTCCAGACAGTGGCTCTGGGACCATCCGGGAATCATGCTCGGGAAAGACCTACAGCCTTTCACGGGTAAGCATTTTTCGCGGGGCAGCATATTCGGTTGCTTCTCGGATGCACTGCCTGACCTATGGGGACGCAAACTGATAGAACTGCAAACAAAGCAGCTGTCCCATGGGAATTGCAGGCCAGCCTGCGAACTGTCCGACTGGGACTACCTGATGGGCGTAGAGGATTCCCTCCGCATGGGTGCGTTACGGTTCAAAGATCCTGATGCCGGCTCTTACGTGAATGCCTCTGACAAATATCAGGCACCCCTGGTACTGAGTATAGGTGAACTGCTGGAAGCTTCGAGTGAGGTGGAACGCAGCGAGCTTTCGCAGGAGAGCCCTGAAAAGGAGTATATACAAAAGCTGTTCAAGCCAGGCACATCCGCTGGAGGCGCAAGGCCAAAGGCCTGCGTATCAGATGGAACCGACCTTTATATAGCAAAATTCCCTTCGGTGCTGGATGGTGGAATAAATGCAGGGAAATGGGAATATTTTGCAAACAGGATGGCGAAGGAATGCGGCATACGGACAACTATGACCAGGCTTGTCCACATGAGCACGGGACATGACATATTCCTTTCCAAACGGTTTGACAGGACTATGGGCATGAAGCGTGTACACATGGCGTCAGCCCTGACCCTGCTGGGCCTTCCACGCGGGGCGGGTGCCGATACGGGACACGGCTATCCTGACATTGCCGATTTTATTGTCTCCGGGGGAACCAGTGTTGGGGAATCCCTTGAAGAGCTTTACAGGCGCGTGGCCTTCAGTATCATCATCGGCAATTCCGATGACCATTTCAAGAACCATTCCTTCCTGCTTACAAGGAAAGGATGGGTGTTATCACCTGTCTATGATATAAACCCTTCGGTTTACCGCAATCATTCGCTCCTCATTGACGCGGTGTCAAATGAGTCAAGTCTTGAGACTCTTTTCAAAGCGCACAAATTATATTACCTTGACAAGGATAAGGCGCATGGCATAATTTCAAATGTATCGCGGAAGATGAAGCACTGGCGGAGTACGGCAGCTGCCTGTGGCATATCCTATGGCGAGATGAACAGATATGCCGAAAGATTTGAGACTGGCAACAAATGGGATATCGCCAAGGCACTGAAAAGGTAACGGGACAAGCGTTATTTCATTTAATCACTCATTGTCCGCTCACATGCGGTACCGACACCATTCCAATCGGTGCCCCGTCCTTGCGGATATGGGCTGCCAGCCCATACGGACAAGCATCATAGGACCCGGAAAAGCCCTCAACGACGAGCAAGAAAGGGTCCGCTCCATCAAAACCACCGCTTCTTTCCCCAACGGATCCACTCACCAACCTCGCGGACTCTTCCTTCCCCACTGTTGAGAGCCACCACCCGGAACCCACCCCTGATATCCATCACCTCTTGGACACCAACCTTACTTCCCCGCCGTTTTGTTAAAAAAAACACTTCATTAATTTGGTTATATAAAACTAAACAATTATCTTTGTGAACTCGAACGATAAAAATACAATTATATGAGTTTACCATCCATTTACAGCCTGCTACAATCCAAACAGACCGTGTTCAATCTGGCCAAAGCCTCGTTGGTGACAGGCGTAGACAATAGGAGCCAACTTGGACAGAGACTCAGATACTACAACAGGAAAGGACACATCAGGCAGGTCAGAAGAAATGTTTTCGTAAAGGACGGCTATCTGCCGGAGGAGCTGGCGTGCGTTATTTTCACCCCATGCTATATCTCACTGGAGTATGTGTTGCAAAGAGAAGGCGTCATTTTTCAATATGACAACACCATAACACTTGTTTCCTACCTCCGCAGGGAAATACAGGTTGACGGACATAACCTAAGCTATAGGAAAATGAAAGACAGCATTCTGACAAATCCCAAGGGGATTCATTTCAACCAGACATACTGCATCGCTTCCCCTGAAAGAGCGTTCCTGGACACCTGCTATCTGTACCCGGACTTCTATTTCGACAGAACGGATGTCCTGGATAAGGAAAAGGTGATATCCTTATTGGATATATACAACTCAAAATCGTTGGAGAAAAGAATAATGGAATTAATGGGAATCAAATCTCTATAGCTATGGATATCAACTTGCACAGGCAGTACATGCTGCACATACTCAAAGACATCTTCACGGACCCGTCGACTGGCGCATGCCTTGCTTTCAAAGGTGGAACATCACTGATGTTCCTATATGGTCTGAAACGATTCTCAGTGGATCTTGACTTCAACCTCCTTGACCTGTCAAAGGAGAGGACCGTCTTTGAGAAAATCAAGCAGGCCACAGCTAAGTATGGCACTCTCTCAGATGCCCAGGACAAGTTCTTCGGTCCTGTAATCGTACTTGACTACGGAAGAGGTGAGAGAAAACTCAAGATAGAGATCTCCAACAGGGAATACGGCAGCAGCTACGAGATAAAGTCAGCCTACGGCATAGACATGAGAGTCATGAAGGTGGAGGACATGTTCGCGCACAAGCTTTGCGCGCTGACCGACAGAAACGGCGTAACAGGAAGGGACATATTTGACATCTGGCATTTCCTGCAAGGGAAATTCTCTGTCAACAAAGGCATCGTGGAAAGCAGGACAGGAACAAGCATGGACGATTATCTAACGCGCTGCATCAATCTCATCAGCCAGGCCAATGAGAAAAGAATAATGCAGGATATCGGGGAGCTGCTGTCTCCCGAAATGAAGGGTTTCGTGAGGAATTCCCTGAGAGATGAAGTCATCCAGCTTCTTGAATTCTTCAAGTCATACCCGCTAATCTCCATCAACAGTCCCCAACCCATGACCATAGAAAATGCCGTCATATCCATACATAACGACGGACAGTCGTACGTGTCAGCCAAGGTGTCCGGCTTTGAGTGCCTGTCTAAAAGAATAACGAAAGAAGAACAGGCTTTCTATAGAGACCTACCGGAGGGCGACGAGAAGAGAAAATGCGCGACTAATCTTGCCAGGAAATACTACGCCGACTGGTGGAGAGGCACATCCCTTAAAAAGAAATGCAAACAATCATATTGAGAACCTTTTTCTTCCTACTTACGGCATTCTTTTCCTTCACACTTTTGCCACCCATTGTCCGCTCGCATGTGATACCGACACCAGTCCGATCGGTGTCACGTCCTCGCGGATATGGGCTGCCAGCCCATACGGACAAAAATCATAGGACCCGGAAAAGCCCTCAACGGCGAGCAAGAAAGGGTCCGCTCCTTCAAACCCACCGTCTCTTTCCCGCAAGGGAAGGCAGCCGCCCAGATGCCCTATAAAGGGGCATGTGACCGCCCGTCACCCCTTGCGAGCGTCGCAGGGGGAAAGACGGTCCTATACATGTATAGGACGGACTTTCCCTTACCTGCTCAGGTGGATCCACCCACCAACCTCGCGGACTCATCCTTCCCCACTGTTGAAAGCCACAACCCGGAACCCACCCCTGATATCCATCACCCGTTGTACACACCCTTTTCCCCATTGTTCCCTACCCTTCCGCATGGGCTTTCATGATTATGCGGAGGGAAACACAAGCCATCATTCTATTCCGACAGGAAGGTTGTCCTTCGCCCCGATGCCGTCATCCGCTATCCTTGTGGCAAAGGTAATACACCTGCGCTTACGCAGTCAAGGTCAAGCCATACAGGGTTTGACGAGATAATCTCCACACCTTCGGGTAGTATTTTCTCGCAAAACCTTGACAGCTCGCTTCGGCTCACTTGACGAATGCCACAGGAAGCGGAAGCCAGCGGGCTCCAGACAAACCTTCCACACTGTCGGAAACAATTGATTAACGGCAGGGAAAAGAAAAACACTAATATTAACTTTTAAAAAATACGATTATGAAAACCTATATTGAACAGGAAGTAAGGATGATGTGCGTCAGCGACCTCGTTGAGCAGGCTGGAGGAACGTACATGAAGCATGGCGGGGTATATGATGAGATGTTCAACTTCGAGGCATTCCTTCTCACGCTGCCGCAGAAAAGGCAGAAGGAGGCCAGAGCATTGGTGGAGCTGTATAAAAGAAGCCTTAACTGCGATGAGGTGAAGGTTATCAAAAGCTCATGCGGAATCTACTCCCTGCTATCTGACTGCATGACAGGTCTGGCTAATGAGGAGTTTTGGATGATAACGATGAACAATGCCTCAAAGGTCATCAGCCGCAGAAGAATATCCGTTGGAGGTATCGACCAGACAACGGTGGACGTAAGGCTGATCATTAAATACGCCCTGCAGGACAATGCCACACAGATAGCGGTGGCGCACAACCACCCGTCAGGAAACCTCAAGCCAAGCACGGAAGACATCAGTATCACCGACAGGATTAAGAAAACCGGTGATATGATGAGGATAAGACTTGTTGACCATGTAATTTTCGGCAACGGAAACTACTACTCATTCCATGACCAGGGCTTGTTATGACAATGGTAGAGGGATGTGTCTTTTACGGCACATCCCCGTCAAAAGACATATGGTAACCTTAAAAACAATAAAGCATATGGAAACGGTATTTTCAAGAAAATGCAGAAGCTCACGTGCAGGTAAGAAAAACAGGGGATATGCCCTTAGGGAGGACAGTCCCGTATGCAAAATCATCGTGATAGAGGACAGCGATATCAGACTCTCGCTGATGTTGCGAAGCAGAAAGGCATGGTAAGAAAGAATATGTGAGAGCAGCATTCTTTCCCCATATCCCATTTTTTGGGATAGAATCCGTGTATCTTTGCCAAATGATACATTATAAGTAATAAGGATATGGAGAAAGAAAAGGAACAAAGCGGAAAGATGTCCTATTTCACGCTGATGCTCACAGACTACATGGCTGACGAGCATCCCGACAAGATCGTGGATACGGAGTTCATAGAGACAAGAAGTCAGGAAGCGGCGGAGAGGTTCACTGAAGCCTCCAAGGAGGGAAAGAGTGTTATGCAGGCGTATGAGGAGGCAATGACGGTACTGTTCAGGGGGCTGCTGTTCTCACCGTACAAAATGACAAGGGAAATCATCGCCTCACTGCTGCCGGAAACGGACAGCCAGGAACAGCACGACCTGGCGCTGCAGATGATGGAGAGGATGAGAAGCGCCATACAGTCCTGCCATGTGGAAAATAACGGAACATTGAACGCGGATGCGGAGGATAGACTGCGCAAGTTCATGGAGGAAGGGATAACGTCATACCTTGTGGAAAACTCACTGATTTAAAGGATTACCGGTATGACATACAACAAGAGACAAAAGCTGCTGGACAACATGGCAGCCATCAACCTGGCACTTGACCTTAAAAACGAAGGAAGGAAAGGCAGTGAGGAAGAGAAGGAGATATTAAGAAGATACAGTGGCTTCGGAGGAATAAAGGAAATCCTCTACGAGACAGACGACACACAGTGGACAGCGGCATCTATACCGCTGAAGCCGCTGGTTGAGCGGCTATGGAATGACATACGTGCCAAGACGGAGAATGAGGCGGATAATATCATCGCCTCCCTGAAAAGCTCCACGATGACAGCCTATTACACACCCGAGAAATATGTTAACGCCATATGGAGGGGGCTGGCAGGAACTCAGGGGCTTAGCATAACAAAAGTGCTGGATCCGTCGGCAGGTACGGGAAAATTTATTAGACCCGCTATGGATACGTCGGGCATGCGGTTCACCGCATATGAGAAAGACACGCTCACGGCACTTATACTGGCAGCGACACAGGGCGATAACGTAGAAATACACTCAGAGGGCTTCGAGAAGATACCCGCCCATGAGGAAGGTACATTCGACCTTGCCATAAGCAACATACCTTTCGGCAACTACCGCGTCTTCGACCATACTTTTGATGTGCGCAACAAGGCGGAGAGAGCGTCCATGACGAAAATACACGACTATTTCTTCGTAAAGGCGCTTAAAGAAGTACGGGAGGGCGGCATCGTGGCGTTCCTCACGTCAAGGGGCTTCGCGGACAGCGAGGATAACACCGTGGTGAGGGAACACCTCATGTCCAAGGCAAGGCTCATATCCGCCATACGTCTGCCCGACGGTATGTTCGAGAAAGAGGCGGGAACGATGGCGGGCTGTGACCTGATAGTCCTGCAGAAAGACAGTACGGCGGAGAGTATGACAGAGAGGGAAAGAGACTTCGTGGAAAGCAGACCGTGGAAGATAACACGTGGAGAGGACGGGACAGAGAGGATTGAGGGCATGCTATCCAGAAACAGATACCTGGACAATCCTGACAACATTCTCGCCATACCCCTGCAAGGGCAGGACATGTACGGCAAAACGACGATGACCTATGAGAGGAAAGACGCTGACACTCCACAGCTGCTTGAAGGAAAACTATCCTCTGACATGAAGACCTATATGAACAAAGGGCTGAACCCTGAGAAGGACAAGGCGACAGGGAAGGCTGCCGATACCGCGACGAACGTGCTGGGTGGGGAGCTTATATCCCTCTACGCCCTGTTCGGCATGGAAGAGGAGGAAAGGGAAAGGATAAGGCAAACCGGCAAGAGAAACGGTGTCAGCATGCCTGCGGCTAAAGAGGAGAGAAAACTGCCGGAAGACAGTGTAAACCCAAGATGGACGGACGGCAGCATAGTCCTTGACGACAAGGGAAATCCCGCGTTACTGAGAAAGCCGAAGGGAAGAGCCTATAGCCTGCAGCCGCTACCGTCAAGACTGTCGTTCTCGGACAAGGACGCCCTGAAAGGATATGTATCCATCAGGGAGACATACTGGAACCTCATGGACTACGAGACACGGGAGCAGAGGAGGAATGACGGGGAAAGGGAATCGCTCAACAACGCCTATGACAGCTTCGTGGACAAGTACGGAGAACTAAGGGGTAGGATAAGCTCCCTGCTGTTGATGGATCCGCACGCAAAGGAAGTGCTGTCGCTGGAGGCATACACCGATGGCAAGGCAGTGAAGACGGACATATTCCGGGAGCCGGTAGCCTTCAGCGATGAGAAGGAGTCACGAACGCTCACACCCCAGGAAGCGCTGGGACAGTCCCTGAACATGATGGGAAGGGTGGATATCGGCTACATCGCTCTTAGGACGGGCATGGATGAGGAAGACTGCATATCCTCCCTGAAAGGACAGATATACTACAATCCCGCAAATGACCAATGGGAGGCCGCGGGCGTGATGATAGCGGGAAATGTCTATGAGAAGATCGGCACTTTCAGGCTGTATATGGAAGAGGCAAAGGAAAGGGGCAGGGAAAAAGAGACGTCCGAGACGCTGGAGGCACTGGAGAAAGCCAAACCCGGGAGAATCGCGTTCGAGGAACTTGACTTCAACCTTGGCGAGAGATGGATAGACAGTGACATCTACACGCGTTTCGCAAGATGTGTGATGAACGATGATGAAATAACCATCACCTACAACAAAGGTGTCGATCTGTTCAGCATTGACTTCTGGCCGTCATCAAGCGCCAATGCCAGATGGGGACTCGACTGGGAACACAATGCCAGGTTCATCCTGGAGAACGCCCTGCTCGCCACTTATCCGCAGATAACGAAAAAGGTACTGGTGGGCGGGGACTGGAAGACTGTCGTGGATACCGAGATGACGCAGGCCGCCGCCGCCAAGGTGAACGAGATGAGGGAAGCCTTCACGGATTGGCTGAGGAAAGAGCCCAAGGTGGTCAGGGATACCCTGGAGGAGAAGTACAACAGGCTGTTCAACTGCTTCGTAAGGCCGTCCTATGACGGCTCTTTCCAGACATTCCCAGACCTTGACCTCTCACAGCTGGGTTTCAAGGAGCTGTACAGGTCGCAGAAAGATGCGATATGGATGATCAAGCAGAACAGGGGCGGGATATGCGACCACGAGGTGGGTTCGGGAAAGACCATGGTAATGTGCGTCGCGGCGCATGAGATGAAAAGGCTGGGACTCGCCCACAAGCCCATGATCATAGCTCTCAAGGCCAACGTGCATGACATAGCCGACACCTACAGGAAGGCATATCCTAATGCGAGGATCCTGTACCCGGGCAAGAACGACTTCACTCCAGAGAAAAGGAAGGAGGTGTTCCGGCAGATAAGGAACAACAACTGGGACTGCGTGATACTCTCGCATGAGCAGTTCGGTAGGATACCACAGTCCATGGAGGCGCAAAGGAAAGTGATCCAGGAAGAGTACATGGCATTGTCACAAGCACTGGAGGTGGAGGCGAACGCAAATGGAAGGGGCATCAGCGGAAGGCAGCTGTCTGGCCTGCAGAAAAGGATGGAGAACCTTGGCGTGAAACTGCAGGAGATAAACCACAATATAAACTCAAGGAAAGATCAGGAGACAGACTTCCGGACCATGGGCATTGACCATATATTCGTTGACGAGAGCCACATGTTCAAGAACCTGATGTTCACCACAAGACACGCAAGGGTGGCAGGCCTTGGAAACCCGTCCGGCAGCAGAAGGGCGCAGAACCTGTACTACGCCATCAAGGACATACAGATGAGGACGGGGCGCGACCTCGGTGCCACATTCCTCTCGGGCACGACCATAAGCAACTCGCTGACGGAGCTGTACGTGCTCTTCAAGTACCTTCGCCCCAAGGCACTGGCGGCGCAGGACATCAACTGCTTCGACGCATGGGCGGCGATATATACCAAGAAGACGGCGGAGTTCGAGTTCAACGTCACGAACAGCATAGTGCAGAAGGAAAGGTTCCGTTATTTCGTCAAGGTGCCGGAACTGGCAATGTTCTACAACGAGATAACGGACTACAGGACCGGGGACATGATAGGTCTGGACCGTCCGGAAAGAAACGCCGTAATGATAAGCATCCCTCCAACGCCCGCACAGCAGGATTTCTTCAAGCGTCTTACTCAGTTCGCCAAGGATGGTGACGCGACCATACTGGGAAGGGGGAGACTGAGCGAGAGCGAGGAAAAGGGCAGGATGCTCATCGCCACGGACTATGCCAGGAAGGCAGCGCTGGACATGAGGACCATAGACCCCGTGAAGTATGAGGGAGAGACAGCTAACAAGGCCTACGCCTGCGCTGACAGGATTGCCGAATACTATCGGCGCCATAACGGGCGGAAAGGCACGCAGTTTGTCTTCTCGGATCTCTCGACATTCAAGCCAGGTGAATGGAACATCTATTCAGAAATCAAAGAGCAGCTGGTGACAAGGCACGGCATACCCAAGGAAGAGATAGCATTCATACAGGAATGCCCCACGGAGGCATCAAAGAAAAGGTTTATCAGCGACATGAACGAGGGTAAGATAAGAGTAGCCTTCGGTTCCACGTCCATGCTGGGTACAGGTGTCAATGCACAGAAAAGGGCGGTGGCGGTGCATCATCTTGACATCCCGTGGCGACCGTCTGACCTCGAACAGAGGGAAGGAAGAGCTGTGAGGACAGGCAACGAGGTGGCCAAGGCCTTCGCGGATAACAAGGTGGACATCCTCATCTACGCCACTGAAAAATCGCTCGACGCTTACAAGTTCAACCTTCTTCAGAACAAACAGACATTCATCACGCAGCTCAAGAACAGGCAGCTGTCCGCCAGGACACTTGACGAGGGAGCCATGGATGAGAAGAACGGCATGGGTTTTGCGGAATATGTGGCCATCCTCTCCGGCAATGATGACCTGCTCAGGAAAGCCAGGCTTGATAAGCAGATTGGAGCGTTGGAAAGGGAGAGAACGCTTTTCCATAAGAACAGGAACTCCATGATTGAGTCAATGGAAAGACTTCAGGAGAAGATAGAAAGGACTAAAGAGGATATCGTCATTGCAAAGGAGGACTGCAAGGCGTACAGGAGAGCGCCCGCATCGTCTTTCGTCTCATCCTCAGGAACCTGCTATGAGGGCGAGGAACTGGGCAGGTATCTGAATACCCTGAGAACCAGCAACACGGGAGGACGGACAGTGAAAATAGGATTGGTGAACGGGCATGAGCTATGTCTGCGATCCATAACCGGCATCAGCGGCGAGTTCACGCGCAACGAGTTCGGCATAAGGTTCCAAAGCGGCAACACGTTCTACAGCAAGGTGACGATGCCCAGGTCGTTCGCCGAGGTGTCCGCGTGGCTCAAAGGCATCGCCTCCGAGGCGGAGGAGGCCATCCGGAAGGCGGGGAAAGACCTCATCGAGATGGGGCGGCAGCTGGAGAAGACGAGGGACATGCTACCCGGAGAAGACGGCTTCGCCCCCAAGGAGGCGCAGCTCAAGGAACTGAGAAGGCAGGCCGCTGACCTGCAGATGAAGATAACCAAGTCACTTGATATCATCACCAGGGAGAATGACCCGGCATATACAATACCCATAGAGAACCTGCGCCTCAGAGAAGCTTGGATAGAGGCAGATGTCGCAGGTGAGAGTCTTAGACACTGGATAGATGATGACGACAGGCAAAGATACTCCTTTGACAGGGACAGCCTGGTGGAGACGGCCAGACGGCTACTGGTGCTGGAGAACAAGGACTACCTCTATGAAATGTCATCGCCGCAGCATGTATATGATTATTTCTCACAGTTCACTGGCAGGAATGTGGAGTTGAGGACACAAGAGGGACATGTGCAGAGGATGGACGTGCGGTCAATAACGATGACGGAAGACCGGCAGAGCATCATCATAGAGACCGTTGATCCTAATGGCAAGGTATCCATGATTCCTGTGACGGCGAAGGACAAGAATATGTATGCCAGAGGCAAGGCCGTATACACGGCCGTAAGCACGGAGCCGCAGGCCCCAAGGCGCAAAGGGAGGGGAATATGAGAAATGAAAACGACAGGGAAAGGAATGCGCTTGATTACGGTTTCAGCCAATCCTGCCGCGTCACCTTCCCCTTTTGCCATCCTCTCCCGTCTGGAACATCGGCACATGTCAGATATTGCCTGTTATATGTAATCTATCACATAAAATCATATTTATATAGTTTTCTTGTGAAATTATTTGGTAGTTTTGAAATAATATGCTATCTTTGCAGCAGATTAAATGTTGAACAATTTAAATTCTTAAAATCATGAGAAGAAAAATCCTTGCCGGTCTAATGACCGTTTTTGCTATGTTAGTGACCTCCTGCTCAGGCGGGTCAAGTTCCTCACCATCTACAGAAGAGCCCGTAACCGGCTGGAAGAGGGGTGTGTTCAAGGTAGAGGTGACGCAGGAATATATAAGCACTGTCCAGGAGCAGGCTTCAATGGTGTATGTATTTAATGGCGGTGACGGTGCGTACGGCGGAATGAAGGATAGTCTGACGGGCCAGTCGGGTTCCTCCACCATTGTCGTGAGCGACGAGGAGGCAAGAGTGCCGTTACTGGCCTTCGAAACCGACAAGAACGGTCTGTATATTTCCGTGACAGCCAAAGCCGCCATGATAACTCCAGAGGGAGCGAGTATGAGGTTCACAGCGAGGTTCTATCTGGACGGCAACCTCATCGGCAGTGAGAGCGATACCCTCTCGGTAGGCGACGATCCCGTAACGTTCAGCTCTACCAGGTGGGTCAACAAGGACCTGGATGAGGACTGATCCCGCAGGGGCTTCTTCCCTGGTTAGGAAAAATTATTATGACAATGGGGAAAGGTATCAGGTACTCGGGGAGGCCCTTCTTTATTAAGGTAGTTTAATATTGAAGCGTTGGCGGCGCGATACAAACAGCCAAAGAAGGCATGAAGAGACTTTTTATTCCGGTATTGCTGTCACTGACAGTCAACATTGCCCACGCACAGGTAAGCGTGGCCGAGCCCGAATTCATCAACAGCTATTGCATCCTTACAAGCGACTCCACCTTCGATGAGCTGCCCAAGGAGAACGGAACCATCTCCGAACACCAGACCAAGGTCTCAAAGTGGGCAAAGCTAACAGGGAAGGTCGCCGACCTAGCAGGCTCGGCAGGCATCATCGGAATGGGAACGTCAGGCTCTGTATCGGGCGTTGTAAATGGTGCCAAGGTGGTCACCACCGCCTCAGGCGTGGCCAGCGCGGCATCGACAGTATCGGGACTGGCCGCCTCGACGGGCATGGATATCGTCTTTTCCGGAGGCAACTCGTCATACAGGGTGAGGGACGTGTCTGGAGGTATCCGTCTGCTCATCAAGGGCGAGGACAACGAGACTGACCCTGTTGACAACTACCGCATAGTACGATTCTCTTCCAGCAAGAAGGAACGCCGGATCCAATGGCTTGAGTTCCATAGCTCCCTTCTGGGCTCATCCGTGACAGAGAAGGGCGGATATGTGAGCTTCGACGGCCATAAGTACGGGGAGCGCTCCTACCTGCTGGAGATTCCCGTCTCCGAGCTGAAGAGCGGTGAGTACGGCGTCTTCTATCTGGACATCATCTCCGCAACCTCCATTCCCGTAGGTACATTCTCTGTCAAATGAAGATATAAACACATATAGCCCTCTCTTTCAATCCGGTTATGTTTCCAGAAGGAGAAAAAAACGGGCGTTTGCGTAAAAAAACAGGCAGATTATTTGGAAGTCTCGCGGTTAATTCGTATATTTGTGTAATAAGAAGTAAAAAGTTTAGGATATGTTGGAGTTTGGCATATTTCTGGGTTTCGTGGCCACTGTGATATGGGCAATATATAAAGTCGTACAGTTCTTCAAGGAAAAAGTGAGAAAGTACGGCGGCAGGAAAGTATTGGCAGCTACCTTGGAGATTCCAATCGGAATATACCTGTTTCTCCGCCTTGCGGTAAAAACGTACATGGGAGAGGTGGAGTGGCAAACCATCATGCTATATGTAGTATGGGCATTGGGTGCGTTCCTCGTGGCGTTTGCCCTGTGGTGGGTAGTAAGGGTGCTGAGGAAAACGAAAGAGGAAATCAGGGACTCGGGATGGATCTACTTCTTGGTTATGGCGGGAAGTAAAGCTATAACCTATCTCACGCTCGGGGCGATGGGCTACCTCCTGTTCAAGGGACTGAGCGGTATAACCGACAACAGGATGACATTAAGGGAGACGCTGTTGTACATGGCAGGCTTCATGACACTGATACAGGCTGTGGTTATCGTGAAGTTCATCATATATCAATCAATGGAATTTGGGTTTAACATCTTCCATTCGGTGCTCGTATTTGTCCTCAACCTCCCATTAAGGGTCGGACTGATCATACTGCCTTTTGCAGCCATATACCTGCCCTTCGCGGACTTTTGGGAAAACCTCTGGCAAAACAGGATGATGATAATCGTGGCACCGATAGTGTTGTTTATATTTTATATATTCTTTACAACCAAAACATACGAAGACGGACAAGCTGATGTTTACGGAAGCTACGAATGGAAAACCAGAAATGGTCTTTTTGATGAAATTTATTAATCTTTTATTTTAGAAAGAAGGACGGCATTGTTGTCGTCCTTCTTTTTATGTCAATAGGCCATGCAGCCACCAGAGCAGCAGCAGGTGCGCGGGATAGAAGACATAGCAGGCGTATTTCGCCACACGCCCCTTGATGAAACCCCGCTCACCGTTGTAGAAGGCAAGGAGCGTGAAGGCGATGACCTCACCAGCGATAATCTCCCCCGACATGATGAGCAGGCCAAACAATACCTGCATCAAGGGGTCGCCGCGGAAAAAATAGAAACAAAGGACAAGCAAGAACCCTTGGTAAGAGAAATCAGTGCAAAAAAACAGGCAAGCCAAGGGCAGCAAAAAGAAGACGGTTACCAAGGCAGGATATCGAAGGAGGCTGTCTTTAAGAGATCCGCAACGATGAGCATCTGAGAGAACAGTGTCAAGGCAGCAGATACCCATATAACCGGCAAGGAGCGTGAAAAGGACGTTATGCCCCTGCCCAAAGACCAGCATCCAAGGGATATCGGTGACAAACGCGAAAAACACCAACGTCAGCGCATAGCGAATACGGTTGGAGGTGTGGAGATACGCCTCAGACACCATAAGGGCGAAGACAGGGAAAGAAATACGCCCGATGGTACGAAGTGCAACACAGGAAGGGCTTCCCTCAGGCAAGAAGAGGAAGGCGGCATGATCGACGAACATGCACGCCATGGCAATAACCTTCAAGGTACTGCCGTCCATGGAACAATCAGAAATATCCTTCAGCCTCATAGAATACAAAGATAGCGGTATGCCATCCCAAAAAATGGGAAACAGAAAGAAAACGAGGATGGCGGACCAATATATAGCCGTCATCCCCATCTTATAGACGGAAAGACGTGACGTGTCAGATTCTTATCCCCTTGCGACGATCCTCCTTTCCTGGATCCATGTCGATGGTTTTCATTTCCTCGGCAAGGGCCTTGCTGTTCTGCAGCGCCTCATTCCAGTCCTTGTGAGGGGAGGGCGCTTTCTCCAGGACTATACCCGCAGTCTTCAGACCGCCTTTACGGCAGAACCCTGCGAACGTGATCTCCTCATTGGGAATGGAAAACACTTTTTCCCCAAGCGTGAATACCTTGCTGTCTTCCTTGGGCGAAATGGACAGTTTCTGGTGGTTATATAATGCCACGGCCCTGAGATCAAACATACGCCCCGCTTCGTCGGAGTCGAAATGCAGGTGCAGGGCAACACCTTTATACGTGTCCAGTATGTTCTCCAGCTGTCCGTCAGAGAGCTGCCCCCCGGTGGAGACAAAAAGGCATTCGTCAAGGTTCAGCAGCGGCCTGTTCATCTCGACGTATGACATCACGTCGTAGGCTGACTCCGCAATATGGATCTGCCGGATCCTTGTCGCCTTACGTTCAGGGTCACTGCCCACATAGGCTTGCCAGCAGGCCGACATGGAGTCGGTACCGGCGGCCTTGGACTTGAACGAGCCGAACCCTCTTATCTCATAGCCCCTTACCATCTCACTGCCTGCCTTCTTGTAAGGGAATGCCAGATTGAAGAATTTGTTATTGGACGACTTGCTCTTGACCATCTCCATATTGCCCGCGAAAAGCTGGACAGTCTCTCTGGAGAACCCCCTTGCATACAATATGGACCTGCCGGATCTGTCAGGACCCTGTGTCCTCAGCCAGTCATCTTGTGAGAAAGGCTTCTGCTGGATGACGGCAACACCCATGGCGCCTCTAAGGACGTCGGCAGGCGTGAGCTCCACCTTGGCAAATCGTGCCAGCACCCTGTTGACAAGATCAACATCGTTCCTTGCCACAGCGAACTCCGGAAAAGCCGTCTTGTTTTCCCGTACAAAGTCTATCACGTCACCTTTGGCCCTCTGCACAGGGGAGGGATGTCTGCGCCAGTACCCCTGTATGACATAGTTGTTGGGATTCTTGATGTAGATACAGTCTTGAACCTCACCCTTCTCGTCTTTAAGTATGAACATGGGCTGTTTCATCCCCTGACCCTTGACATACTTGTATCCCAGTTCATGGGCGACCATCATGACACTTACCCTTGCTTTAAAATCATCGTATTTCATAGGATTATTGTTTTATTTGATTAACTATCCGTTCCTTTCCCTGCCGTTTATATTTTCATACCTCTAAGTCTTAACCTGGCTTTGTTGTATTCCAGCTCAGCCACATCCCTGATGCGCCTGTCCAGACGCTCCATCGTCTGCAGGTCTGCCTGGTCACCGCTCTTATGGTTATACAGGGAAGACAAGTTGTGTTCCCTCAGGAAACGTTCCCTTCTCTTGTCGACAGCCTTTGTCCCGAAAATGTCATCAATGCCTTTCATGCCCGTCTGCGCGATGTACTCCAGTTTATCCTTTCCGTCGGAGAACATCCCCGGAACGGCGGTCATCTGCCTCTCCCGCTTCAGGTTAAGGTAGTATTTCTTTATGTTATCCCGTGACGTGGGGTCAACCCGGAACGCTATCTGTTCTCCATTCTTGCCATTGACAGCGACCAGCTCGCCCCTTCTGAGGCGCTCCCTCTCCAGAATAGTGAGCTTCACTCCGTCCACCTGACGCGGCAGCACAAGGTCACCGGCATCCATGACATACCTGTTGCCGTTGTACATATAAATGTACATCTCCCTGCCTGTCTTGTCCTCCCTGTAGATCGCCTCGCCTGCCATGAGGGCCTTTGCCTCGGCCCTCGAAAGCGTCGGCTCCTCCTTTTTCTTCCCGTTCCTCCTGAACAGGTCGGCATAGCCCAATGCCCTTGCTATGTCAAGCGTTTTCTTGGCCGCCACGGTGACAACGACCGCTCCCACGGGGCTGAGCACCGCCGTCGCCATTCCTACCCCGGCGATCAGACCAAGGAGCTTGAGGACCTTCCTGTTCGGTATCCTGATTTTGGCGGGGCTCCATGTAAGCGGGACGAACATGAATGTTCTCTCCTTCTCGTTGTACCTGGCGTTCTGCGCCCTGACGATGTTATGCTGCGCCTCCCTGTCAAGCAGGATATAGTCTATGCCGTTCTCCTGCAGGAACCTCCTTGAGTCGCTGTTGTCCTCCAATGCGATGCCTCTCTTCGCCTCCACAGTCAGCGTTATTTTGAGATGACCGTTCCCGGGCTCATATTCTATTCCCTCCCTGTCGAAGACCTCCCTTCTTTCCGGAGTGTCAGGCAGTGACATTCGTATCGACTTCCCTTTCTCCTCCAGCAACTCGGCATTGTCAAGCCCGAGCCTTACGGCCTCGTTCTCGTCTATACCCAACACGGAGAGCTGGGAAAGGATTGCCTTACGCTTCTCCTCATCGCCAAGCTCCAGGTCAAAGGCCTTGTCAATGTCCATATCCTCCTTCCTAAGGCATTCCTTCGCCTGCAGGACAATGAGGTCCTTGACCTCCTTGAGCTCTGCCTCATAGCGACGTCCGGCCACGATATCCTCTGACCAGTGGATGTCGTTTTCCAGCTGGTCGTACCTGTCAAAAAGATCCTTCATGCCCCATTTCACGGCGAAGTCTTTCTTATAGTCCAGGGAGTAATCGAACGTGTCATTCCTGAGCTCACCCTTGCTGATGATCAGCTCAAGGAGTTTCTCTTTGTCTTTCTGTTCTATCATAGCATTATATGTTTAAACAACAGGGAAAGGAATGCCCTTGCCCCATTTGGATTATATCTTACCTCTTCATGGATATTCCGACGGAACGTTTTGATGAAAGGGCGTGGGAGTAATATTTCTCTGCCATTTCCATCTTGTTTGCTTCACCTCGTGCCAGTTTTCTTGCATCCTGTCCAGATAGGATTTCTCTCAGGCGTTGCCTTCCATCCACTTTGCAGTTGATGGAATATTGGCCACAATTGTCAATATTTACCGAAATTTCGGTAATTCTATCATAATTCTCTTTTGGTAATTTGGGATTTTGAAATTCTTTTATTATATTTGCTGCAGAATTAAGCTCTTCTTTATCTGAGGCTGCCGCGATTGGTGCGGCGAGGTACAGATAAACGAGGGCTTTTTCTTTATCTACGTAAGTCATCATTTCTTTGTTGACCCATTTGATAATTCCTCCCGTCTTTTTACCGAAAGAACTTGTTACTATATCAAAATCCGCATCAATACCTTTACCTACCTTAACACTTACAAGAAAATTACCGTTCTTTGTTTTTAACCCTATAAGTATCGCTCTTTCTGTCTGAGAATTATAATTGTCGAATACTGCTATTGGATCCCTGACAGACAAGGGAAGGTTTCTCAACTCTTTTACATCAAATCCATGTTTCATCATTTTCTTAAGCAGCTTACTTCCATATAGCTTTATCGGTTTATTTGCAACACCTCCTGCAAGTAGCTTTGCGGAAGGACTGCCTAAGGAAAAAACAAAGTCGTCTGCTTTGTTAGGACTAAAGACATCAATCTGCCTGTTGAACCTGTCATTTATTTCCAAGATATATTTAGGATATTCATTCATAATCATAATCTTATAGTTTTTTACCATTCCTTTTCCCTATAGTTTTATCGGATTTTTTCATCCCAGCATCCAAGGCACGTGAGAAATATTTTCTGACCAGTCCTGTCTTGTCAGCCTTGCCCTGTCTGAAGTCTGCGGCATCCCTGACAGACATCTTCTGTGACAACTGCTCCCTCCCATTGATCCTGCATTTTACAAACAAGTTGCCATTGTTCTCGTAAATCCTGACGTTCTCTGGTATGACAGCACCGGATATGTCACTTCTCCGTTCACCTGCCATGTGTTTGTTCATGCTATATTGACCCTGGCGGACAGCCGCGATGATATCATTTTGATTCCATTCCATCAGCCTGGTGAAAGAAACAGTACGCTCTCCGTCACTGATTACGAACTTACCATCGCCGGCATTGATGACCTGCCTGGCAATCATATCGCCTATGGAGTTGACGGAAACATAATCATCAAGGGCTATCGGATTTAAGAGTACAAGCGTGTCATTTTTATTCGGGAGTATCGAGGTCAGCTCATGAGTTCCTCTGTCTGCGGATTGATAGCGAATATCGTTACTTTCCTTGCTAAAGCATCCAACGTTCATCGTAGCACTCTTAATCTGGCTCGGTTCAAAGGCGACATACTCCTTGTAATCCTCGCTACGGGTAACGATAACACCGTCATAGCCGTCCTGAATGGCAGCAGCAGTAAACTGATGACTGCCTATCTGCTCAGAGATAACAACCTGCCATGACATAGGAAGAGTACCCATACCAGAGATTCTTGAAATCTCATGCTCACGCCACATCTGCAGGCGGTCTTTTGGATGATAGACCTGTAACTCTTCGTCATGGGCAATCTGGCCGTTGACTGCAACGGGGTTGTGTTCAATAAGGTCATCAACAGCCTTGATGACATCAATATACTCACCAACCTGCATCTGCTTGCCGTTCAAGCCTATAAGCGTAAGTCCACGCATGGCAGATGTATCAAGTTTCTCCTTGATCTCGGTGTATATATCCTTCACGCTGTCGGTAATCTCGAACGGTCGCTTGACATCCAGATACACCCTCATTACATGATATGTGTTATGCGGCTGGAGGTCATAGTTCTCAATGTTATGCTTAACCGTTGCACTATGGCCAACAAGCATACTGGCAGCAAGGCTATCGCCAAGATCAATGCACGCCATTCGCTTATTCTTCAGTTGGTCTTTGTCTGCGTGAAGGTCTTTAACCTTGACGGCGACATCATAGACCGCAATCGAATCTTCATGCTCTGGGTAGGCGTAGCCGCCAAATGCCTTTGCAAAGCCAGGGTAGGGTGTAAGATAGACATTGCCAGTACCAGACTGCAATGAACGCTTCGAGCGCATAGTAGTCTTCTTCAATCCTTCCTGAAGGATAGGCAAAGAGGAATCTGTGCCATGATAAAGCACAATACTGTCATCCTTATGGGCTTTCAGCCAACGAGACAATGTGGCAACATCTTCCTTGGTAGGCTCTGCTTTGGCAAATATATCGCGCAGTTCAGGAACTTCATGAAGTTTAATGGCTCTCTTAATGGAACCCTTATTGTCATCAAGCCAAGCGGGTGCCTTTGTACCAAAATAGAACCCGGCACCAAACAGCCCGTTATCCTTGCTGTTGCTGCCAATCTTATCCATACTGAACTCGGTAAAGTCGGCATGGGTACCGTGCTCGACAACCAAAGGTCTGCCGTTTCCGTCAACCACCTTCGACACTTCCACCTGTGGACGCTCGATGATACGACCGTCAAGGGTAAAGTCGATAGCATTCCTGTATTCCTCACCAATACGTGAGATCATAGCCTCGAAGGAGATTCCGATAATCTCCCAATCTTCCGGCTCTCTTTCGATGATAGGTGGCTGCACCACCACTTCGATGCCTGCACGACGGGCTTCTGGCCCTGTGAACATCTTCATCTCGTTTTCCTGTATCTCACGGAACCAGGCCTTGAACAAATCGCGCCCTTCGTTCGCTCTGATGGAATCAAAGGTTTCTTGCAGTTTTGCAAGGTCAATCTCTACAGGCTTCCTCTGGCTGGCATTCTGCCAATCGCCGAACCACTGCTTAAAATTATCGCTCTCAATTTGAACTTCACGATGAAACAACATTTCCGGATGTTCCCTTCTGTATTGATCCAAGGGCTTCTTGAACACGCCAGAGGCGTTGAGGTGGTCGGGGAACGGCAACTCTTCAAGGCTGCCATTACGCAACATAAACTGAATGCCTTTTAATATGTCACGATAAAACTCACGGCGTGACATCACGGAAGCATTGTCAATACTATTTTTGCTATAATTAACTTCAAGATAGTTTACGCCGCCGTTAGGAAAGAAACGGCTGCCATGTTCGTTTCTTATTACCACTCCGTAATTTTTTTTGCTGTTTGAGTGCTCAATAATAAAATTAACACAATTAGCATAATGATCGGAAATACGAATGGTGACTTTGTCCCCGTTACCAAGAACAACAGGCTCGTCAGTATAACGACTAACTTTGTCTTTTGAGACAACCATGCCAAGACTGCCAGCCAATCTATTGACAAACTCACCTTTTGAGAAATCCTTATCGTTAATTTCTCTTAAAAGGATATCTATCTGACCTTCTAATCCGAATAATCTTCCTAAATTTGTTCCAGACAAAGGCTTCTGGGCTGAATAGGTGTATCCGGGTACCTCGGTATGTCTGGATGGGTCTGAGGAAGGGGCAACTTCCGATAATGACTGGAAAACAGCTCTCCAAGCCTTTTGTTGTGTCTCCCTCTCATCTTGGGAAAGCTCATTCCTGTCTTTGATGAAATGCTGGCTGGCGTTTAGCTTGCGCTGCCCATTGACAGCATTGATAAGATCAAACGACAACGCTTCATCAGACTGCTCATAAAACCCCTCAACCTCCCCCTTCTTATAATCCAGGGGATTGACCTGGCTCAGCAGGTCGTGGAGAATCATGTCGGCAACCTCCTCCTTGGTGTTGTAATGGATGCCGAAGAACTCAGTGACACCATGCCAGAACGTGTCAAGGGCTTTCCTCATCCTATCAAGGATGCTGTCGGCATCATGACACCCATTGGCTAACTCCTGTAGCCTCATATGGCCGCGCTTGCCGCTGAACTGGGCAAGGGCTTCATCGGCAATCTGATCGTCAGTGGTCAGCTGGGGGTAGTGCTGACGGACATAGTTCCAGACTTCCGGGGTGGCCTTCATCATAGCAACGATATTCGCCCACTCCTGAGGGTTGCGCTGGCGCAGTACCTCGGCCCACAGATGGGTGTACTCATGCAACGGCGTCTCTGCCGTGGCAATACGGGGGTCAATATAGATGGTACCGTTATGAACAAAGCCATATGCCTGGTGTTCACCATTACGGAAGAACATCGGCTGGCCTTCCATCACGTCATGACGCATCTGGTCAGTGACAGGGATGCTGTGGTATAACGTTCCTGTAAGACCTTCAGCAAGCAGGGCATTGCTAACAAAGACGGGAGACTGGCTGTCTGGAACAAGCATATACCGTATATCGGCAGTACGCTCGTCGAAACGCTGGGATGGCGGGATGATATTTCCCTTGTCATCGTAGGTGATAAGGGCATCGGATTTGATGTTATGCAGGACATTCTTATAACGGTAGCCCTGGCCATCGTCATAGCCCCACTCGTTGATGTCGTTGCCGTCCCACCAGAGGTGGTTGGCAGGGACTTCCTGCTCTATTATATGATATCCACCAATGCCAAAACGTGCGGCACCGTGATTGTTCGCATAAATAAGGCTTGGTGTTACCCAATCTCCGTTCCTGAACATTTCCTCTTTTATGTCATCAGGAACGGCTCTATAGACCTTGACCTTTGGCATTTCCCCACTTCTAATGGCGTTTATGGCTGAATTCAGTGCCCGAGAAGACTCCAGTCCATGTGGCGTGTCATACATATAGCCATGTGGATTGTTAAAATAATCGTCTGGCTGAGGACTGTAGCCAAGGGCTATATCCTCTATATTCACATCAGGACTGTAGTCCTCCAGACTACCGCGACGTTCCCCATCCGTCTCAAAGCCTGGATTGGCGGGAGCCGCAAACGCCCCCATTCCTTGATATTCCGTAGAGCTGTCGTAGCCACAACGCTCTGCCATGACATTCAACACGTCACGCATAAGTGCTTCGTCAGAACCGACAGCAGAGAGATAGACGGCATCCAGCTCGGCCTCGGACATCTCCCTATAGGGGTTCAGACGGTCATACTCTGCCTGTGCTTTCGCAACACTGGCTTCCTCGGCAGCCTTCATAGCATTCTGATTGACAGCAGCTTTCTGAATCTCCTTCTGACGGAGGTCATCGACATTGCCGAATACGTTACACAGTTCCGTCTTGACCTCGGCAAACATATGGGAGAAAGTAGAGAGCTTGTAATCTCCGCCTAACTGTGCCCTGACATTCTCCTTATAGGCACGGTAGATAGCATAATATGCCTGCTGTGCATGAAGAAGGTCTTCATTGTCCATTCCCTCGGAGTAGTCCCGGACAACATCAACAGGCAGGTGATATTTCTTTGAGAGGTTTGAAATAACACCGTTAATGACAGGAGCATCTACCACCCGATGCTCGTAGATGTTATTCCTGTCACGCCGGTAGGTGCCGACATTATAGACGGACTTAATCTGATTGGAGTCGAAAACTACAAACTCATCTGTAGGATCCTGCAAGGCTCCATAGTCAACACCATCACGGATGCTCTTGAAAATGACACCATCAAATCCTTTCTCCTGGGCAATGGCTGCCCACTCATAGGTATCATGACGCTCACCGTCAAGCTCAATACTGTTATAGGTGGAACCCTTGCAGTCAATGACCAGGGGATTACGCATGTTGAGATAGACGGGATAGACAGTATTGCCATATCCTGCGGCATTCTCTTCTGAGCTGGTGAAGAAATGACCAACGCCGGGCTGACCACCCGCGTCAATGTTCTTGAACTCAGAAAACGGCTTATGCTCGGTGTCATAAGTCTTGGTCTTCTCATTCCAGCGACGCTTCACCTCATCATTAGTCGTTCCATGGTAAACCACCAAAGGCTCACCATTCTCGTTAACCGCTTTTGACGAGTTGACACCGTCTTTCTCCCAATTTCCAAACCAGTTTTGGAAATTTTTCGTCCTGATATATAGTTTTTCTCCTAAAAGTTTGGATAATTCAATATTTTGTTGTACATTTGTATCAGATAAAGGTTCAGACTTTGCTGATGCCCCGGCGATTGGTGCCGAGTGGTGTAACAGGAAGTTCTGAACTTTTTCATTGTTTATATAGGTAGCGTAACCTTTTTTCAACCATTCGGCAATATTGATGTCTCCCTTACCAAAGACAGAAGATACAATATTAAAATCAATATCAGCATCTTCTCCAACCTCAACAGATACCAGGAAATTTCCATTCTTAGTACGAAGCTCCGTCAGAATAGAGCGATTGTAATCACTGTTATAATTGTTAAATATGGCAATAGGATTAGCGACAGCGATAGGAAGATTACGCAACTCTTCCAAAGAGAAACCATGTTTGCGCTGCTTGGCAAGAATCTTATTGCCGTAAAGCTTCAATGGCTTATCTTGAACACCACCATCCTTCATAGGGACATTAGGCAAACCTAACTGGAATGCAAGATTATTTGCATTCTCAGTGGTTAGGACACTGAGCATGGAGTTGAAAGAATCATTGATAATCCTGAGCTCCGGAGTAACATATTCTTCAACTATGGCGTTTTTTACTATGCCATTCTCTCGCGCCAGCACACGCTCGGCCTCCTGCCAGTCGGTAATGACATCAATACCGGCGCGGCGCATACGCTCAATCAGGGCGTCGCGTAACAGGTCAACATGTCTCGCGTCATTGGCAATATTAATATCCTCTCCTTTTCCTTCCATATCTTGGCTTATTGTTTTATGTATTATTTCTTTCCCTATCGTCCTGAAACTTGTAACATGTTCACAATCCCCTCCCTTTGGTGTGTCTCCCCGCCAGCATCTTCTTTGCCTTGGGAGAGAGGTCGAAGCGTCCGCTGAGCGGGACAATCCGCCCTTTCCTGTCCCTTGCGACAGGTTGAGCGCTTTTCAGGGTGACCGCGCGGGTGTAGTCTCCATCGGCGTCGGCCAGGGCCAGCATGACACCTGTGCCAAGGGCTTGTATGCAAGCCTCCGCCGTGTTGCCGCTGCTGATGACATTGTCTATCACCAAAGGTATCCTGCCCTCGGGGAGTGTCCCGCTTAGGACGATCCCCAGCTCAGAAGACCTCATCGGTTTCCCTGTCTCGTTTTTATGCGAGTACTGGCTTTCACGTGGCTCGGAACGTAGTATGTCGCACACAGGCACGCCCGCCTTGCGTGATATCATCCTTGAGAGAGCGAGCATGTCCGTAGCCCTTCCCGTATGGGAGGGGGTGGGGACGATTACGGCATCTTTGGGGACGAGCGGAGCCATCATCGCGGCTGCAGTTCCCAAGGCCTCCATGTCGCCTGTCTTCACCTTGCGGGCCAGTAGCCTGAGCTCCCTGTAGCCGCCAACGGTAATGTATGGAGTCATGCCGTTCCCGATGTTCTCCCTCAACGCCTCCCCCATCATGGACATCGCCTTCCTGGTGTCCCCTGTCATGGCGGCACGCATGTATTCCTCATCCCTGGCCCTCAGGTATCTCTCTATGTCCTTCCGGGGGTTCACCCCGTCCACGAGATCCTTCAGCACACGGTCGCACACCTCCTCCATGGAGCGGTAGTTGACACTCATGTAGGTGCCGACGTGTCTCCAGAAGTCCTGCAGAACCTTGCTTATGTTCCGGTATATGTTGTTCCATTTACGTTTATAGTCATTGTCCTTCATTGTCATGCGTCTGAGCTCAAGCTCCAGGCGCAGGGCTCCCCTTTTCCCGCTGAACGTGGCAATGGCCTCTTCGACAAGGTCGTTCTCGTCCTTTATGCCGGGATGGGTGTCCTTGATGAGGTCCCATGTGTCCTTGTCACCCTTGGCCAGCGTCACCAGCCGCGACCAGCCCTCCCTGTTCAGGTATCGGAACGCCTCGCACCACAGGTGGGCGTATTCGTGCACGGGCAGCTCTCCGTCAACCTTGGTAAGGTCCAGGTGTATCACACCTTTGTATGAGAAGCCATATACTCCGCCTTCGGCATGGCACATGTATCTCGCCTTGCCTGTCTTGGAGTTGTCACTGCGCGCGTGGGCAAGCGCTTTTCTATATGAGGCGATATCCACGGACACGTCTATCCCCATGCCTTGCAGGTGCTCCACAAGCGCTCCTCCCGTCTCGATGTCAGAGGCTGTCAGCCTCCTTCGTCCGGAAGGATCCTTCTTTGACATGTCATTGTCAGCACTCATAGCAGTATTCATAAACAGCAGGGAAAGGGTTATATCTTCAGGACGCCCCTCTTTTTCTTGACTACCTCTAACTCCTTTGAATAGTATTTCTCGGCCAGCGCCGTTCTATCCGTCTTGTCAGTGAGACACATGGCATCCTCCTTGGACAATGGCTTGGACAGACCCATTCTGCCGTCGATGGCGGCCTTGATGAACATACCGCCATCCTTGCCGGAATACAGCGTTATGTCAGTAATCCTTGTGCCTGCCCGCCTTTCAAGCAAAGGCATCTTCATTGTAATGGGACTGGTGGCAATAAGACGCATCAGCTCCTTGGCCACATCATTCTTCAAAACCCATCTGAAGGTTTCGCTCTCGCCTTCCTTCAGTTTGGAATTGACGCCCTGATAAACTTTTCTGCCGTCAGACTTTTCAACTAACTTCTCCTTACGGAAGAAACGTTCGTCACCCACATGCTCCGCAAACAGACGACGCTGGGCAATGTCATACAGTATGAAAGCCTTGATGAGGGCTTTGCCATTATTATAAGACTTGATTCGCTCTTCTTCTGCCAGGATATCCTTGGACTCAGAGAGAGAACGGACGGCAGACTTGAACTCCTCAAAGGCTTTAGGAGAGAAAAAACGGGAAATCTCCTCCATCTCCTGTTCGTTATATATCGTCTCAGGATGTTCCATAATACGCTGCACATCATCAGAACCGGAACGGAAGTCGTACTTGTCTGCGATAGCGGCATCTAGTCCCTTGCCCTTGGCAAACTGCATCCAGCTCTCAATGGCTTCCAAGGAGTTGTTGAAAACACCGGCAGGCTCAAACTTATTGTCAATGCCTAAACGGGCCTTGGCAAACTCATGAATAAGAATCTCGCCAAAGCAGAATGTTCCCATCCCCCTGCGGATAACAGGATCATCCTTTGACTGAGCCTTTAACCAATGCTTTACAAGGTTGCTGTCCATGGCACGTTCCACATCCTGACGTGTTATTCCTCCGGATAAACTGGTCAGAAAATTGCCTAAATGAACTGTGTTCACATTAAGGGATAGATTATCTTTTTGCATGTTTTCCTTAGTTGTTTCAGAATTGTATTCACATATCTCATTAAAGCCCCGTCATCTGAGGATGGAAGTGTCTCTCTTCTCCACCAGCTCCATCTGGCGGGCGTACTTTCTCTCAGCCACCTTGACAAGGTCAAGGTCACCCTCCGCCATGGACTTGGCCTCCTGTCTGGTTATGGGCATCCTGAGTTGCTGCTTGCCGTCAACCTTGGCCGAAATATAATACTCCTTGCTGACGGGCAGGATGACCTGCACGTCCGTAAGCCTCATGGAGGACTGATTGACCTTCTCAGTCCGTCTTAACTCCTGCGAGTTCTTTCCCGCCACGAAGCCGAGCATGTAGGTTTCCTGCTGCCTGTTGTCGTATTCAGGATGGTTCTTCTGCACAGCTTCCTTTGCCTCGGCAATATAAGCGCCTATAACCTTGCGCATGGAAGCCTCCATGTCCGTTATCTTCGCAAGCACCTCCCTTGCCTTGATCTTGGGTGTGACATAGTCGTCCCTCATTCCGTCACTTCCCTTGATGGCGTAAGCGCCATCCCCGAAGTCCGTAAGCGAGTAGGATTTGACATGCTCGTGAAGGAAGTACTCATGGTCCTTGGCCATCAACGCCTCATTGTACATCGCGGTCACCTTGTTGAGAGACTCCAAGGCCGTCGTTATCTTCTCCTCTATCTGGTTGTCCCTGTTATAGCGGGCGTCGATCACCTTGTCAGTCGCCTCCATGGCCATGTTGACTGCCTCCTCCTCGATATTGTCCACCCCGTAGCGTTTCAGGAGATCAGGCTTCTGCTGCCGCACCGCCATCATCATGTCCAATGCGATATCATGTGCCAGTGTCGCTGTTTTCTGGTCCGTGCCTATGTCCGCCCGCTTGACGCGCTCCGCTATGGTAGGGTCCATGATCACATTATAGAAATCCTTGTTCCATCCCTCGAAATGCTTGCGTATGACATCCTTCACCAGCGAACTGTCTTTGTCTTCCTTTGTCAAAGGCCATTCCTGATCCTGCATGGACTCCTGCCTCATAGCTAATTTTTTACCATAATATTTGTTATTATCAAATTCTTTTATTAACTTTGTAGCAGAGTCAAGGTCTTGCATGGTTATTTCCTGCCGAACGTACTGGGACGCTGAGGAGAACCATGCGAGACCTTTCTCTTTGTCAACCCAACGCAAAGAGTTGTTTTGCAGGATAGGATACAGTATATCCTCAACATTCCTCCCATGTATGGAACGAAGATCGTTAACCACCAACATCTCCTTGCCGTCCTGTATCTCTTTTGCCAAAGCGATGGCGACACAGACATTCAGGCCTTTACGGTCTGTCATCTCTGTCAATATGCCTACAGACTCATTATCCCGCTTGAACACGAAGATAGGGGCGGAAATGCGATCCGGCATGTCATGGAGCGCTTCCAAATCTACGTCATGCTTCTTTCCTGAACCTTTATGCAAAACATTCTGACGGACAACAATAGGCAGTTCCGGAAGAAATCCTCTCATGACTCCCGCAGGCAGCCCAAGATGCAACATCTCTGACTTTTTCATATCACCGGAAATATACCTCTCCAACTCTTTATTAAAGAATTTGTTGTTATCGTGCATCCATTGCTCATCTTCCCGTCTTTTCTTGGCCAGCTCATCCGAAGAGGTAGAGTAGGTAGCTAATTTTTCCATATCCTTTTCATATTCATTGTCAAAGCCGCTATCCATCTGTTGGCCGTACAGGTCAAGCGCCTCCCTCTCAACGAGCAGCGCGAGACTCACCTCATCAAGCCCGATCTCGTCAGGGCTGACAAAGTAGAATATCCCCTCATCGACTCTCCGTGCCTCTTTGCTTGTGTAACCGCCCTCCTCCGTCATGAGGGCGCAGCTCAGCTCGGTTGTGGATATCCTCACCTCCTCACCTGTATGCGGCAGTACTAGGCTGCGTACGGGGTAACTCTTACCCTCAAACTCTATCTGTTCCATAAGGATCTTTTTTGCGTGTGATGCTTTTAAAAAGAGGGGAAGGCTTCTTCCCCTCTATGGATGAATTCCTTTTATCGCCTTTCATTATCGGCCCAAGCCGCTCTTCTCCTGCTGCGCAGGCCTACTGAGCAGATTGCCGAAGAAAGCCTTCTCCGAGGCTATGGCCATGGCGGCTTCCTTCTTCGCCGCGGCACGTTCCTCGCTACTCTCCGGCAGGTCGGAGAAATGTCTAAAGTAGGCGTTTATCTTTGCCTTGTCCTTCTCGGGGTCGAGAGGCTTGCCGAGTCTCTCCACACCGTCGATGGTGGCCTTGATATAGTAGCCCTTCTCCCCCTTGGCGATATATGCGTCGTTTATGCGCGCCTTGGCGGCGTCGTCAAGAGCCGGGAGCCGATAGGACTCCTCCTTGCGCTCAAAGCCGTTGGGGAACATCTCCCTGCCAAGCTCAGCGATCTTCTCTTTCCTGACATCCGGACCCTTGCCCTTGGTCTCGTCGAAATACCTGTTCAGCCTCTCCGCATCCGGATATTTGCGTTTTGAGGCCTCCCCGTTCTGGACCTCTATGAGGAAAAAGGTTTTCCTTTCCGCGCCATCCTTGACATCGACATAGCTCTTGAGGTAATAGCCGTCCGCCAGCACTCTCTTCTGCTGCTCATCCTCCTGCAGGCTGAACTTTGTCTTGGCCAGCTCCTCGGCCCTTTCCTTGAACACCTTGGCCTTTTCCTCCTTGTCCATGCCTGCCGTACCCGCGAAATAGAAATCCTTGTCCTCTTGGGACAACCTCTTAGGACCGGAAACCACTCCGTCCTCACGTTTGAACACGCCATACAGTCCGTCAATCTTGTTTCCCTGCTTGTCCTGCAGCTTGGATACCCACGCGCCGTCCGGTTTCTGCTCTTGCGCGGCAGCTTCCTTCACGGCTTTCCTGGTCTGCTTGGATTTCATCTCAGTCTGTTCCTGAGCGTCTTTCGATTTTTTTGCCATAATATTTTCCTCCTTATTTATATTGTTAGACAATAAGTTATTATCCTCTTCAAGTTGTCCTTTCCCTGTAACGCCAGGCGTAATCAGTTCTGTAACACCATGCGTGACATCCTTTTGAGCGGCTTCCAGCTGGTCACAGATGGCCACACGCTCTCCTGCGCGGATAAGCTTTGGAAGGTAGGTGTCAAGGGCATGGAACGGAAACGAGGCCTTGGCATGGTCATAGCCGTCCAGATGGCTTTTACCTTTCTCGTATTGCAGTGGAATGCCCAGTATTCTGGAAGCTTTCTCCGCATCCTGCCTGTAAGCCGCATAGGAATCACCTGTGCGGAAAAGCAGTAATGCGTCAGGATACTTACCCTTTATGTACGTGAACTGTCTCATTATCGGTGAGAAGGCCTCCTTGTTCAACTCACTCCCTTTCATCCTGGTAATGCTCATGCCCAACCCGTCAAGGCTTCCTATACGGGGCGTTGTACGTTCCCGCTCCATCCTTCGGTTGCTCGCTTCAATCTTCGCCTTTGCCGAGTTCATGTAGTCTTCCCTTATTCTCTGTCTTACCTGTTCGTTGTCAACATTGGATAGTATCATGTTTCCGGCCTTCGTGACATCACCGAGGACGGACATGAGAAACTCCGGTTTCTCACGGATGGCGTCTATCCACGACTGCAGATAGGCCACATTGTCCTTGTCAAGTCCCTTGCTGATGCCCAGTGACGATGCTGTCACCGCGGAGGTGAGCTCCGCCACCAGCTCCTCGCGTCCATAGGCATGTGTGCCGAAGAGGTTGACGATATTCCTGTCCAGCCTGCCAGCGGCCCCCGTCGAATGCGCCATCTCATGCAGAAGGGTGCCGTAGAAGCCTTCCCCCGTGTCGAACTGTCCTTTAAGAGGGACGGTAATCTCATCGTTGGACGGGCTGTAGAAAGCCCTGTCCTGTCCTGATCTCCTGACAGGGCACAGCCATGTGCCGTTCTCTATCATGTAGTCCAGCAGAGGCTCGCGGAACATATCCTGGTCCTCCCTCATCAAGTTTCCTTGAAATGTCTTAACTCAAGGACATACCGTACGAGTGTTTCGATGAGTGCCTCTCATTCCCTGTACGGTCCATGTCCCTTCCTTGCGATTTCTCAACCTCCCAGGTGTATTCCCATCCGTTCTGCGTGGTCTGCCAATATCCCGTCGCTCCGGGGGTTATCCTGTCCCACTCCACCATCATCTTTTGCCTCCACTCGTCCATTCCACCCTTGATGACCCTTACTCCGCTCGTGGCGTTCATGTCTATACCGATGGTCAGCTGTGTGTCGCCGCGCGAGATGGTCACAGGCTTGCCGTTCTTAATCTGTTCCCTCTGGTTCTCTCCCAGATGCACATCCTCTATGGCATTCACGATGTCATTGAGACGTTTGTCAATCTTCTTGTCGGAGAGCTTCATCTCCATCACCTGGTTGGTTTCCTTGTCAAGCCTCATGAACTTGCCGTCCTTGAGTATGACCTCCTCCATTCTGAGCGCCTCCGCCTCCCTGGCGGAGAGTCTCAGGCCTTTCAGATCAAGCACCTTCCTCCTGGGGATGAAGCGGAAGGTGGCGTACCCCGCCTCGTCTCTTGTCAGCCTTATCTTGGCGGATAATGGCGCCCCTCCAGGAGTCCTGAGCCTGAGAAGCGGTGAGGGTCTTCCGTTAAGTATCATCTTCAGAGCCTGCTTGGGCAGGTCAAGGAACATCTCCTTTTTAAGGCCGTAATCCCTGAGCTGATCGTAGGGTATTTCCATCTCGTTGAATTGTGTTCTCATATTCTTTGTTTTTTACCTGTTATTTTATTATCTTTGTCACACAAATTTATTCCATATGCGAAACGTGAAGAAAACTTTTTTGTTGTATTTTATCGCCTGTGCTTCAGCTGTTTGCGTAAATGCCCAAAAAACGGCCTTCCACACGGTCAGAAAAAAATCGCCCGCAAAGGAGGTCGTTGCAGTACGTGGAAATCGGAACGGGCGAGTTGCACTACGTGAGACGGCTTATGACACCTCTTCGGCATCCTCAGATTTTATATTGGAAGGGAAAAAGACGGACTCCATCCCCTCCGCCGCCTCAGACGTGAAGATCCTGTTCAGCGTGCCGTTGGAGAGTGACACGCTCATCGTCAACTCGCCTTACGGTTACAGGAATGACCCCATCACAGGACGGCGAAAGTTCCATGGAGGTGTCGACCTCGCCGCCAGCGCGGACAACGTGTACGCCATGATGCCGGGCAAGGTCAGGGACATCGGCTACAACCGTTCACTTGGTAACTACGTCAGGATTGACCATGGTGACATGACGGTGACCTACGGGCATCTGCTCACAGCAGCGGGAAAGAAAGGCGATGATGTCAGGGCGGGACAGTCCGTGGGCATCACCGGCAGCACGGGCCGCTCCACGGGTGAGCACCTGCATGTGGCCGTCAAGGTGAGGGGCAAGACTGTCGATCCCCTGCCCATCCTGAAGTACATTACGTCGTATGTGCATGATATCCGTGATTTCCGACCACCATCCGGCAGCGGGGCTAGGAATGCGGAACAATGGGGAAGGGATGCCAAGAACAATAGATATTAAACCTTTCCCTATTGTCATATATAGGAAAAGAAGAGGGGACAAGTCTTCATAATGACTTGTCCCCTCTTGTATTTTCCCCAAGCCCTTTTCACAAAGAACGGGGAACAAGTACGATTAAAATGTTGAACCGTCCCACGGGAAGGGGACAAATCGCATGGTATTTTACACATGATTATGATGCAAAATTACGATATTTATATTCCGAAAAATGGGAAATACTCATTTTTTTATTTCAGTAGGTCGAGGGCCGACAGAAGACTGCGCCTGGTCTTTCTGCTCAGGGAATTCAGTTCCCTGTTCATCTCGTTCTGCGTCTTCCGGATGGCCTGCAGTAAAGACTTCTCCGTGGCTGACAGTTTGGCTTCCACCACGGAGGCGACGGCTTTGTCCTTGATCATGGCGTCACCCTCCATGACCGCGGCCTCCCACATACTGTCGGAGAACATGATGTCAGTCCTCACATAATCGGAATAGAAAGAGAGCAGTGTCAGCATGACGGAGGCGGTGACGCCCTTTCCGCTCTCCATGCGTGAGACACAGGATTTGGTCAGTCCGGTCTTCTCGGCTACCTCGGTCTGTGTCATTTCGAGCAGCGTCCTCACATACCTAGTCCTTACTCCGATTTTCCCGACAATATTTTGCTCCCTTTTACTCATAGCCGTCACCCAGTTTCGCTTTGCACAGCATCTTGACCTCGTTGATGATGCGCTGGTAATTCTTGCTGAGTATCTCCTTTTTATTATCCTCGCTGCCGAAGTCGTAGAACTTGGGTATCTCTACAAACTGTTCCTCCTCCGCCTTGATAAGCGCCATGTCGAAGTCTGTCTTGCAGTAGAACTTGGAATGCTGGAACTCCTCATCCTTCTCCGTGTCCACCTTGCCCCGGAAGCCCTCCTTGAGCTTACGGAAGCTGCGGGCCGTCATGCCGCAGAGCCAGCCGGCCGGCATGTTGGCTATCTTCTCCGGCGGCAACATAGGCTGCATCTCCTCGTTCAGGTTGTATGTCAGGTCCTGCCTGTTTACATTGAAGCTCTTCTTGACCTGTTTTATCTTTCCCATGATGTCGTTGGAGAGCCATTCCACCGTGTCCTTGCCGCAGGAGGCGGCACACACCACAGTACCGAAGATGTTCAGCAGCGTTCCCGCCACCTCCTTGGAATAGTCCTTCTCCAGCTGTTCCTTGCTCTGGAAACCCAACGCCACCGATACCTTGTTGGAGCGGGCGGTACCCTGCAGGCGGTCTATCTTGTTGAAATAGAGCGTCGGCAACTCGTCCACGATGATACCCACAGGGTTGTTCTTGCCTTCACCTGAATTTACCTCAACCACAAGGCGGTTCAGTATCACGGCATTGAGGGCCGTGATGACGCTTTCCATCTTCGGGTTGTTGGCGATGAGCAGGTAAGACGGGTTCTTGGGATCCGATATCTTGAGGTCAAAGTCATCGCCGGAAAGCACCCAGAAGGACTCCTCCGACACCAGGCGTGAGATGTCCACCCTGAGCGTGCCGATCATACCCTCGAGCTGGTCCATGGCCTGGTTCTCGTAGGCCGTGCGGAAAGGCGAGACCAGCGGCGCTATGCGGTCATCCTGCATGAGCACGTCGAAGATGGTAGTGTAGGACTCCTGCATGAACGCGAGCACGTGCGGCAGATCCGAGTACCTGCCCTTCTTCCTGAAAAGCTCCGCCTCATTGCCTTTGTCATCGGTATAATAAACCTTGCCGTCATCCTTCTTATGCTCCGTCAGAAGGTTCCAGTCCTTGTCATACGGCTGTATGTCGGTATTGGCGAAATAGTAAAGGCATGCCGCCAGGAAGTTTTCGGCGGACTTTTTGAAGAACTGGTCGGAACCTCCTCCGCCTCCCTTGCCCTTTCCCAGCGCCTCTATCAGGGTGTTGGCCGTCTCCAGCGCCTCGCCCAGGGAGTTGATATATCGCAGCTGGATGGGGTTCACCCTTCTTGAATACTCCACGTTGACGAAATTGATGACGTTGAAGGTGGAGTGTTTGGGCAGCACCCCCAGTATCTTCTGTTTCTCGAACTGATAGAAGAGCTTCCTGGCCAGCACGGGGTACTTGTAGTCATAGACGCACATCGACCATCCCTTGGCGGCCTCCTGCCTTATCAAAGGCTCGATGATGGAGAATGTCTTACCGGAACCCGGCACACCGACCACCCATATCCCACGGAACGGCTGCTCTATGTTGATCCAGCCCTTGTTCATCCTGTTCTTGTAGTAGAACTTCATGGGTATGTTGATGGCGTCCTTGTCGGCAAGTTTCCTTGTCTCCTGCTCCCATGACTCGTTCTCCCAGTTCATGCGGTCCTTCATCAGACCGCCCCTGATGGCCTTGGTGATGCTGTCCAGCGCCACATGTATGGTCAGCGTCGCTATGATGGAAAGTACCATGTAGGCCACGTGTGTCAGCCTGATCCTCCACATCATTCCCTCCGCGTCCCAGAGATAGACCCATATGGACAGTACGGTAAGTACCATTCCCATAAACAGGGGTATGGTGACCTTGCGGTGCATGTCGAACTCCATGTCCTTCTTGGCCCTTGTACCCAGACAAGAGAGCGCCACCACGAAGATGATCGCCATGCGCGAGTATATGAGGTTGGAGAAGATGCCCATACGCGAGAAGAAGTCGATGAGGATACTGACTAACCTCAGCTCGTTGAACCCCGGTATGGGCACGTACAGGAGGAACTCAACGGCCAGCATGTAATAGCCGACGGTTCGTGTCATCTCGTATATCTTGACGAGTCCCTGGTCTTCGTTCATATTATTGCATTATTTTTCTATTTGATAGTGATAAACGGTCTTACTGCCGCATATTCGGTTTTAAGTGTGCTCTTGGACGTGCCTGACACCGAAACGGCGAGATTGTAACGGTTGGTCGTGTCATCGCTCGCATCATCCTGCGTGGAGGACTGGTACCACAGCGTGGTGTCCACCCACTCTCCCCCGGCAACCTCCATGGAGCTTCTTATCGTCTGCAGGTGTGAGAACACTTCCAGAAGCTCACCGGAGGAGGGCAGATGCCATCCCTGAACACCTTGTGGAGAGTATTCATTGGCGGCCCTGGCAGCAGGATATTCCAGCGCCTCTCGCTTAATGACTGCGTAGGACTGTCCGCTAACGCCATCCGAGATGTTTGTCTCAGTGACTTTCTCGTACTCCTTGGCGAGCATCGCCGCCGTGTTCTCCTTACCGTCGAAGGACATCCTGTCAGTACCAGCCCCGCTGTTGACATAGATATCGGTGTTCTCACCCGTTACATAAGGGTACTTGCCTATGTCCTCCAGTGCCATGGCGATGAAGCGGTAGCCGTCATCGGGGCCTCCCGTCTTGACAATGACGCCCACGGCGTTCATGTAGTCTTTATAAGCCTTCTGTGACACGGCGTTGCCGTCGGCGCACAGTATGCTTCCCGCCTGTGTAGACAAGGACGCGAACTCAATAACCTCCTGGTGCTCGTTGCAAGAGGCCGCTGTTGTCAGCATAAGGACCGCAGCTATTGTCTTAAGTATCGTTTCTTTCATAATCTATGTAGTCAAATGAACAAAAAACATTGTTTGTAAAACATGAGAAAGGAATTACATCGGTATCCTTATTCCCAGAAGACCGCCTATCTTCCATGTCGGCTTGCCAAAGAACATGATCTCGTTCTTCTCGGAGAAGACCATCTGTACCCCGCTCCTGAGCGTGACGGCGTATTCCACGCCTGCCTCCAGTGATGCGGCGAAGCTTCTGTTTGAGGCACCCAGGTCGGCACCCACCCTTAGCCTTGTGGTGGTGTTCTTTCCCCTGTGAACGGCTTTCTTGTATGCAAGGCCGGCAGCGTATGAATACCGGCTCTTCCAGAATGTGTGGGAGCAAACCTTGCCGCACACGGGACAGGTGTTCCACTGTGTCTGGTAGTCAATATAGATCTCGTAGGCATTGCCATACGCCGTCTCTTTCTGGTAGGAGGCGGTGATGTTCAGCACCCTTGGGTGCATCAGTCCGGCGTTAAGAGAGAGATAAGTGTCACCCTCACCTGCCTTGGCCGCTATCGCCACGGCCAGAAGCAGCATTGTAGTCAGTATGTGTTTTCCCATAATATACCTCCTTTCATCTGGCCAGTACCGGGGCGAACGTGTCGGCTGACAGCACGTCGGCATAATTGATCTTGAGCGTTATGGAACGTCCTGATATGGGATCTTCCCTGAACGTGAAGGTAAGCACCTTCTCGTCTGGAAAGGTGAGCTTCTTAAGGACGAAGACATTGCGGTAGGTCTTCTTGAACGATCTGGTGTCCATCAGCGTGAGCGCAGGAGTGATGTCTATCTCCTGGTAGTTGGTGGACTTCACCTGCCTTTTGTCACACAGCTTGATTACCACATCCTCGATGTCGAAGGGCACCTTGGTGCGGTTCTCAATGGAAATGTCGAAGAAGAAGTAGCCGCCAACGCTATAGAGGTTGTTCAGACGTATGGTCATGCGGTTGGACCTTGCCGACACGTCGTAATACTTTCGCCTGCTGTCCCATACCTTCCACGCATAGCTGTACATGGTAGACACGTCCATGCCCACCGTGGGATGCAGGTAACCACCAAGCTCCCACTGCATGACGCGGTACTCCGTAGTGGCCCTTGTCTTGTCAGCGGTGTAGTACAGGCTGTACTGTACCATGTTCCTCTCACCGATGACGGTGGCTACGCCTATCTTCTCGCCCTCGACCATCGGCTTGAGAGCCTTCATGCGCACGATGTTGTCCGTGGCCTGGTTGGCCACCACCACGCTGTCGGGAGCCGACAGGTCAACCATCATGATGTCCTCCTCCGCCACGATGAAGGTCGTGATGCCCTCGTTGAGGAAGAGTGATACCGCCGGCGACTTCTCCTGAGCCGTCGCGCCTGCCGCCGTTGCCATCATGGCCACGGCCGCCATTGCCTTAAATAGAATGTTACTTCCCATATTTATCAAGTATTTATTTGTTTCCAGTGTCAACCAGGTAAATGTCAGTATTGTACTTTATTCTTGCCTTGTTCTTCTTTATGTTGGAGGACACGGCGCTTGTAATGGAACGCAGCGTCTGCTGTAGCGTCTGCATGGCCGTTGATTCAAGGTCCTGTCCTGACGTGTTCATGTTCAGGTTCATGTTCATGGCCTGCGCTCCCGCCTCCTTGGCCAGGTCACGGAACGCGCTGGATGGAACGAAGAAGCCCTCCTGACCGTCGATATCATAGATGGTCAGACTTATCTTCTTAAGCTTGCCATCAAGAATAACGGAGGTTACCTCCGCCTGCACGCGTTGTTGGGAGAATCCAGTGACGTTGGCGTACAGGCATGTGCCTTTCTCTACCCTCGTCCCGTCGATATCGACGTCCTCGGAAAGGCGTATCCTTAGCCGGCTGCCGTCCTTGACCTTTACCAGCTCATCCACCTTTCCCTTTATCAGGTCGGAGTATTCCCCGTCCTTCTCAACGGTGTTGAAGCTGGAGGCTCCTGCCTGTTCTGCCTTGGTGACAGCCAGGGGTGCGTTGGCCGCGGCAATGGAGTCAGCCACCTGTCTCCTGATCTCGGCCTCCCTTGCCCTCAGCCTTTCCTGTTCCTCTTCCTCAGGTGTCAGGATTCTCTCGCCGTTGGCCACCTTCTGTATCATACGCATCTGTTCCGTCAACTGTGACATCTGCCTGTTGTCGGAAAGCTGCTCCGTCTGTATGCTGTAGCTCTCCTGCTGGGCCCTCTGAACCTGCCGCATGGCCATGAGCCGCTCCATCTCCGCTTTCCGCACCTGCTCCAGGGAGTCGAGCATCCTCCTGTTCGCCTCGTCGTAGGCGCTTGTAATCTCCATCTTACTCTCCTCTTCCTTCTCCACGTTCATCATTGCCGTGGTACCTCTGTTGTCCAGGTTATAACCTTCAATCATCTCCTGCAGCTTGGACTTGATCTCAATGGCATCAGCGTTGACCTTCGGAAGCGTGGCATTGAACTCGTCAGACTTGATCAGTCCGTCATCCGCCTCCGGCTTGGGGCTGAAGATGTCTGCCACCACATAGCCAAATGCGATGAGGAACGGCAGAGCGATGGCCGGAAGCATGTACTTCGCTTTCTTGAAATTGATTTTTTTCATATCTGTATACGTCTTAAGTATTACGGTTCATTTTTACACTTTTACTTACGCAGTCCAGGACTGGCACTTGTAGAACAGCCATGTAATAAGCATGGCATAGACAAAAAGTGTCAGCGCTATTCCGATGCGCTTATGCTTTGCCCTTTGCCTGTCATAGGCGTCGAAGTCTATGTACTTGCCTCCCTTGATCATGGCTCCTCATCAGGCTCCTCCTCGGCCGGATTGGTCATTACCTCTATGCCCGCCTGCTCGTTGCCGGTGAACACGTCTTCAAGCTGCAATAAGCGCTTATAGATGGTGATGGCCCTGAGGGAGTCTTCCTTGGTCAGGTCATCCCTGCCCATGATGTCCTCAAGCTGTCCCTGAAGGGTGGTGTATTCGTCCAGCAGCCCTTCCATCACCGTCTGCAGACTGTCCTTCTCTATTGTCACAGCCGCCGAGGCGGTGTTCCTCATGTCACGTTCCGTCTTGCCGCTAAAGTCCACCTTCACCATCACGGTGTTAAACACGAACATGGCTATGACGGCTACGGCGAAGACCGCGAAGGAAGTTACGGGATAGCGGTTGATGAAGGTGTTCGTCCTCTCCACTATCCTGTGCAGTCCCAGCCTCTCACCGAGCCTGTAGCCTTTGTCATAATATCTCTGCGCCAGCTCCTGCTCCTTGCGGCTGCGCTCCTCCCGCTCCTCGGCGGAAGTCTTTTTACTGAATATGCTGAATATTCCCATTGCTAGAATTGTTTTTTTGCCTTGTACTCAATCTCGTCGTTCTTGGTGGTCCTGTAATTGGTTATGATGAGTCCGTGAGGGTTGTTCTCTGTCCTCATGGTGCTTTGGACGTTTCCCTGTGTGACAAGGATCCTGTAAACCAGTGACGAGCGCCTCTCTATACGCTGCGTGCCATAGTAAGTGAAGGACATGTCGTCCTCATTGAAGACGATGGAGTCCGTCATGATGGAGAAGTTCGCCGACGCGGATATGATCTGCGAATAAAAACCCCTCTCCTTCATGGCATTGACCTGCTCCAGGCCCGATTCATCCGTCAGATACATGGCCTTCTCCAGATTGTCCTCGATAAACTCGTTGTCAGGCGGCAGCGTGTACATCAGCGAGTGGAACAGGTTGATGTGCGCCTTGGCCTCTATGTCCAGCGTCACGTCCTGCGTTGTCCTTGCCGCCACTAACGGCGTGTCACGGTTAAGCACGTATATCTTGTTGCTGGCATTGTCTGTGTAGTTAAGCGCCAGGACCAGCGACATGACGCTCACCGCCACCGAGGCGGCAATGGCGCATAGCGCCACCACCGCATTGGCTTTCTTCTGCTTGTCTAATTCCTGAATAAATGGCATCTTGATTCTGTATTAAAGTTAAACAATATTTCGCTTAAATCGCTCCTCTGGTGAGAGTATTTGCACCTTTACCTGCTGTTCCTTGTACGAAGGAACCTGCCGCATCTCCCATACCCGATGCTCCCGGAAATGCCAGTTCGGCCATGGCGGGTGCCTTGAGCAGGGCGGCGAAGCCTGTTATATAAGCTATGAAGGTCTGCGTGACGGTTCCCCACATGCCCGTGTTTCCGGTAAAGTCTATGTAACCCTGTTCGATGTACAGTGACAGCATCTTTATATCCGATTCCAATGCGAAATTGATGATGACAAGTGAATACGTCATTACAAGATATGCCATCGCACCGTAGAGCGACACTTTCACGGCCTTGGATATCCAGTCCGTCAGAGCTCCGCCCCATGCCGGCACTAGGGCGCAGATGACATAGACGGGACCGAATACCACCAAGACAGTCATGTACAATGCCTTGATGAGGAACGTGAAGTACACTCCCATCTGCCACAGGGCTTCGCCTAACCACATGAGGAAGTTCATGATCCACGTCATGATAGAACCGGAAATCTTAAGCTGATAGGCTTTTATCTGGTTGCCGACCGCTCGCAGGGCGTTCCCGCCAATGGTCTTAACCTCCTCCCATAGTTTTCCAAGCAGACCCTTCTTCTCCTCATCGGTCGCCTCCACCTCATCCCAGTCATTGATGTCGTTATGCTCATTCTCCAGGTCAGCAGCGGCTGACTTGGTGAGGATGGTGTTTGCAAGTTCGGAGGATTTCTCCCTTCTGAGCTGGATATTGGCATCCACCTTGACACGTGCTTGCTGGAACTTGCTTTCGAAGAAATTCTCTATGTTTGCCCCTGGTGAGATTATGGCAGACGCAAACAAATTCCAGTTCGAAAGCAGCAAGGCGAAAAGAAGAGGCTTGCCTATGGCAAGGATATCAAGCTGATTGCCCTGCAGGGACATGACCTTGTATGCCTCACGAGCTACTAATATCATTGCGAATATAATCCCCAGTGCCCTTGCTGTGGTGAGCATGACACCTGACCATGAAAAAATATTATCCATCATGTATTTTGTCAGCTCGAGCATGTAGGTGTTCAGACTGTCTATGCCGAAGCTGTTACTGCCTTCTGCCAGCATTATCATCATTAGATTTCCCATGTTATATATGTTTTTTATTATAAATCCGCTATCCTAGCATAAGCATTCCGCCTGTTTAAGCGGTAGTACTTGTCCTCTATCTGCTCCATGTGCCTGGTCTCCTTCTGATAACCCTCCATGCGTCGGGCACTGCCCATGCCGGAATCGTCCAAGTCCTCTATGGCCTGTCTGATGAGCATAAGGTCATCCTCAGCCCTGCTTTTCTGCTCGTCAGTCAGTTCCTTCAGGCCTGCGATGCGCTCCCTGCACTTTTCCAGCCTTCTCTTGGCAGTCGAGTAGGATCCTGTAAGGTCGATCATATTGTCCGCAAGCTCTATGGCATCTTTTACCGCCAGGTCCTTCCACAGGTCGGTTGTCTTTTCCCTTTTTCCCTTCTCCAATGCCATCTCGACAGCCGTGCCGGCCCTCAGGGGTGTCATCTGTCGCCACCTCTCGTCCACATAGTGCTTGTGGAAGGTTATAAAACCTATTCCTCCGATCCCGTTATCATAAATCCCCAGGCCAGGCAGCTTGATCTTGAAAAAAATGAGTTTCTGCCAGTACCAGGAGTAATAATAGCTATCGGGCGTGAACTTCCATTGCTTGAACTCCATCGAGGCAAGCTGGTTCTGGTTGTTCTTGTCGCTCACCGTCTTCTGCGCCATCGCCGCAGGGCTCAGGACGGTCAGCATAGCTGCCGTCATGAGCATGATTGTCTTGATTCTGACTTTCCTATACATAATGTTTAATATTTATAGTTTAACAACAGGGGAGAGGCAAAGCCTTTCCTTCGTTTATCTTCGTTTATCTTCGTTTATCCGTGAACTTTCCGCTCTCCATAAGCCTCTCCAGTTCCGTGGCAGCCTCTTTCCACCGCTTGCCTCCATCCATGCCGTCCGCACTGGAGGTGAAGCTATTCTCCTTCGCCCTGCCTTCAAGGTAGCCCTTCACACTCTCGGCCTGCTGTCTGTTCCAGTAGCCGTGCCTTGCGGCTTTCCGCACCTCTTTGTAAGGGTCGTCATCCAAGGCTTCCATGCTCATCAGGGAGATGTCGGCGGCCATCTTTTCACGTCTTTGCGCAGTTTCCAGACGTGCCTTCTCCAGCTCCTCCAGACGTACCTTCTCTTGGATATTATCCTTGTCTTTATCCTCGTTGTCAGAGTACGTTGACTCTGTGGCATTACTACTGTCTGGTTTTATGGGACTGCTGTCCTGTTCCTCCGCGGGTGTCTGCTCCAGCAGGAGACGGTTCAGCTCACTGTCCACCCTGCGGAACCTCTCCAGCACGGACATCTCATATGTCACATCCTGTCCCGCGGCTGCGTATATCCTGATGTTCTCAGGACAAGAAAGGTCTACCCTTGCCGAGATGCTCTGTCCATTGGGCGTGCGCACCGATATCAGCTGTCCCTTCCTGAGGGCATCCCTCTGCGAGTCAGAGAGCATCTTTCCACCTATCCTCGAAGGAAGGGACACCTCATCGCATTTGACGGTATATACCTTTCCGTCGTGCATGTACAGGAACCTGTCCTCTGAGAGCAGCCCTCCCTTGACATATACCGTGTGTCCCATCCTCAGCAGGGACTTCTGTGTCTTTGTGGGCTTCCTCAGACCGAAGGCATCCACGCTCCTTAGCACGTTCATGGTATTCCTTGACGTCCATAGCAAGAGCAGTGCGCCGACTGGTGTAAGCACAATACTCGTAGCGGCAATTATCGACACCTTCTTGGCAGCAGCTCTGAGCAGTTCATTGGTGTAGTTGCCGGCCATCTTTGAGTAATCACCATTGCCTGGCAGCAGCAGCTTCTCAAGCATGCCCGGCCTATACTCACCGTTGGCGGCGGCTATCATCTTCATATCCTTCCCGGAGAGAAGGTTCACTCCCGGATTGGACTTCTCCGAGACTAGCTGTATCTCTATATGCCCTTCTTTGACATCGAAAGGTATCTTCGCAGTCTTCAGGGCATCGGCCATCCATCGGACGTACGGCGTGACAATCCTTATCCTTCCGTCCTTCTCAGTAACCTGGGCATCGTGGAGGGAGACGTTCTTAAGCAGTGTGGCGCCCATGCCTGCGGCTTCCAGGACCCCCCTCAGCTCCCTCTCGCTTATCTGTCTGGTATTGGCCGACAAGTTTTCCTGGCTCTTAACGGCCTTTGCCTCTGTGCCCTGTCCCTTGTCAGCCGTTCCGTTCTTATCCTTCCCACTGTCCAGGCCGTCATCTTCGAACTTCTCCCCCAGCTTATCCAACTGTTCCTCGATCTTCTTATAGCGTGTCTTTTCGTCCGCCTCGGTCTTGGAAGTCTCATCTGTTTTCTTGCCCTCAAGCAGTTCTTCGAGCTTCCTGTCGGCGTTCATGTAGTCTTCCTTCACCTCAGACTTCTTGCTTGTCTTGCTCTCGCCGCTGAGGACCTTTGCCTCCGTGGTCCTGTCCTTGTTCTCGGTCTTGTCCTTGTTTGGTTCAAAACCGCTGGTGTTTTCCAGGTCGCGCTTGCCATCTCCCTTCAATGCTCCTTTAAGCACCTTCCCTGTTCCAGCTGATGCACCTGATGCCTTTGAAACACCCATTGTCACCACATACTTTGTTGTCTCCCATGCCAGTCTCACGGCGTTCTCTCCCTGTTTCAACGTACTGGAGTACAGCCCATGCAGCAGGCCGGATGCGACTGTTATGGTAGCGGCAGGGAAGAAGAGGGACATCATCGCCGGAACACCCAGCAGGGCCGCTGCACCGGCAAACTGCGCTATGATGGTTACAGTCAGCGGTATGCCGCCACCGGTCGTATGCAATACATAATTGTAAAGTCCCTCCTGGTCTTGCATGGCAATGTCCAACATCTGTATCTCCTTGGACAGTCCGAAGACGATGATTCTCATCGTCACCGTCATCACCAGATAGGCCGCCATGCCATACAGGCAGACGTTAACCACCTTGCCTATGTAACTGAGCCACTCGTCTTTCCATCTGGGGAGCAGCGTACAGGCTACTATGACAGGTCCGAACCACACCAGCACATGCAGCATCACGTCCTTCACGATAAAGATAAAGTAAACGGCCAGTTCCCAAAAGGCCTCGCCGATCCATAGCGTGACACGTTCTATGAACCTGCTTACGCCAAGTCTCTCCATGTAATTCTTCGCTAACTCTCCACTTGCGTCATAGTCGTTGTATATATCTCCCGCTTCCGCAGAGAGTATCTCCTTTGTCGTCTCACCCTCTATATTCCCTGTTATCTTATCCTCATCATCATTCATCTCGTCCCTTATCTCCCTTTCCAACTGAGCAAGAACCTCCGCTGAGCCTTTCATCTCCAGGCACATCATCCCCAGAGAGTCCTGCTTAAGGTTGCGCAGCTTCCTAAGACTGTCTGCCACGTAGGCGTTACGCTCATAGCCGTAACGGAACATGCTTTCCGGCGACGATGCAAGATCAACAAGCGGGTATATAAAGAAATACCAGTTGGCCAATACGATGGACACAAATATAGGTCTGAACAGCTCCAGCACGTCCAGCTGGCCCTGCAGAACCATCATCCTATAGGCTATCCTGGCCACCATGAACAGAGATAGAATCAGTGCTATCGCCGATGCCGTGTCGATGAGCGACCACCATCCTGCGTCACCGCTCATGTCCCATATCTGGCTCCTAAGCACGGCGTCAGTCTCCGTCATGGACTTGTATATGGTTAGAGAGTCGGTAAGTGTGAGTGTCGTTTCCGTCTGCATGATTATCCTTTTTTCATCCGTTAAACATCTTGTCTAAATCTTCCTTCTCATCCTCCAACGCATCCTTTCTTATCTCCTCGTAGAGTTCGTATAACTCCTTCGCTGTCTTGATGACGCTGCTTCCCTGCACCTTACACATGTTACACCTGAAGAGCAGGTCCCTAAGCATCCTCTCTATTTCTTCCAACGCCAGTTTGATGTTCGAGACGAACGTCATGCGTTGATCCTGTGTCGCCAACCCAACGCCGGCACTCGCCACTAACATGTAATAGGAGTACATGGTCACCTCCGCCAGGCGGTTGCCCACCTCTATCTCCGTATCCATGGCTTCCTTCGTCAGGCGGGGAAATTTCAGTCCGGCGCTTAACACCTCGTCGATGACACTGGTCTCCAGTTTGGCTATATTGGCAGCCTTGGAGGATATGTTCACCATCTCAGCGCCGAACGTCAGGTACCCAAGAACGTTCCCCGCCCTCTTGTGCAACTCCTTGGCCACCTCAGTGTACTTGTCGCTTTTCTTCAGTTCATCCTGCGCCTTAACGGTTGCCACTGCCCTCTCGCCCGTCCTTTCCAGCAGACGGTCTGACTGCTTGATATGGTTGGACACAAGCAACTCAAGGTTGGGATAGTCCACGGCCATGACCGTCCCCGGCATGGCCAGCGCAGCTATAGTCATTATCGTCAATATCGCCTTTATTGCTCTATACATAATACACATTTTTTTCTTTTCCCTATTGTTCTTACCAGAAAGGCAGTCTCTCAAGCTCCCTCTCTATGTCCTGCGTCTGGTACACGATGCCCATGGCGAGATAGTAGGCTTTCGGGTCTGCCTGTGCCAGCAGGTCCTTCCATGTCCATTTGGTCATCAGCTGGAAGGACAGCACCTCCATCGTACGTGAGAGCTTGCTCAGGTGGGCGATGGTCTCGTAAACCATCATAAGCCTCTCGTCCGGATATATGAGGTTGTAGCCGTCGTTCCCCTCTTCTCCGCTCTCACCGCCGACATCATAGCCTTTTCCCATGGAACCGTAGCGACTAAACAAGGATTTGTCAGAGAAAGTCTTCCCTCCTGCCTGGCCTGTTTCCTTTTCCATCTTTTGCTTGAGTTCCCTGAGAGGGTTCTTTACCTTGCTGCCCATGGCAATCTTCACACAGCGGTGCACGGTGTTCGTGGCATCAAGGGTGAGTATACTCACCGTCTTGGTGCAGTATATGAGCCTTGTGGGATGCTTGGCAGCCTCCCTGGTGAGGGATTGCGCGGCATTGAGGAAACGCTCGCACTCCCTCACAAGTTGTTTGTAGGCAGCACCCTCCTGTCTGAGGTCGCCCAGGAAAGTCTGCTGTGCCATCTTCGCGGTCTTCACCAGATTCCTGATGGCTGCCTTGGTAAAAAGAGTGGCTCTCTTGCTTTTAATGGAGTCCAGCTCTGACTTGTTCACTTCCTCTGCGGCTTTCGCCGAGGCGGTGTTCTCCCCCACAATCTTGATAGCCTTCTTATCAATGACCACCCTAAATTGTGCGGAGGCTTGTCCCGCCGTCAGCAGCAACAACGCTGTCATGAGAATTATCCGTGATACCTTTATGTCCATAGTTAGTATAATATGATTATCAAAAACAGAATCTTATTAACAGCAGGGAAAGGAGGATTTCCTGAAAATCACCTTCTCACACCATTGCTCCTTTTCGGCTGGGCTTCAAGCTCCTTTGAGAAATATCTCAAGGCCAGCTCCTCTTTTGAGACATCCCTGTCTATCAGTGATAACATGTCCTCAGTGTCGATTTTTACCATCATCATGGGTTTTTTGTCAATCCTACATCTGAGCCAATAATCCCCGTCATTCCACTTTATAACCTTCAGATCAGATATCCTGGCCATTTTCTCGTCCAGATGTTTTGGATTCTCGAAATTATCTATTATCTTTGCTACGAAATCCAAATCCAGATAACTGACCTCAGCGAGACTGATTCGCTGTTCCGCTATCAGGGTTTGGGTTTTTTCCTTGTTGACATACAGAAGCTTGCCTTGGCTTATCCAGTTCAGCCATTCGGCATTGTCCTTATGGAATAATCCCCTGACATCAGATACGACACATCCCCTTCTTTCCTGGTTGAAGAGTATGCCCACCAGGAATTTCTTCCCATCCCTCTCAGTCTCCGTAATCACATTTTGCGCCTTATACACTTTCCCGTACTTGAAGACGGCGATCGGATCGTTTATTGCCACTACCAGGTTCCTCACATCATCCAGACGAAAGGGATGGTTTGTGTCCAAGGACTTGCTTCGAAGGTGCGATGAGGATAACTCAATATAATCATCGGGAAAACCTGTCCCCTCCAATATCGTCCCGGGTCTTCCCAGGTTATAGATGTGGCCTGGTTCCAAGGTCCCCTCAATCTGCAACCGGAGCTCCCTGTTAAACCTCTCGTTGCTTAATATGATCTCTTGCGTTATCATCATATTCTGTCCGTTTTATTTCCCTATCGTTTACCTTATCGCCTTACCCTGGACTGCCACGTTGACGGGGAAGATACCCTTCGCCCCCTTATTGTCGAACGCCTCCCAGTCCTGGAAGAACCTCTCGCGTCCTTCCTTGTCACCGTATTTCTCAGCATATACCTTGATGGCGGCGTTGACCTGCGAGGCGTACTTGTCTGCCTTGGACGCCTCTCCGCAAGATGACTTCCAGTCCTTGCAGAACCTTATGATGCCTTCCTCATAGTTGCCGTATCGCTTGACATACTCCTTTAGGGCGTCTTTCTCCAGTCGCTCGGTGGTATAGGCCATATAGGACTGAGGCGACTCCTCCACACCAAGCACGTAACCCTTGTTGCCGCGGCGTATGTACACTTCCTTGAAGAAGCTCCTGCCCTCCCTGTTGTCGAGGGCGTTGATGGTCCATATCTTCTGGCGCTCCACCTCCGTGAGGCCAAGCAGGGCGGCTATCTCGTCATAGCGCTCACGGAACTTGCTCTGGTCAAGCAGCATGACTATCTCCGAGTTGTTCAGGATGGAATCCTTGACAGTCTTGTTGGATATGATGTCGTTGAGCTCCTGTGTCACCACGCCCACTATGCCCCAGAACTTCCTGACGGTCTTGTACAGGTAAAGGATATATCCCGCCATCATGGGTGAGGCTATGGCCTTCCATGCCTCCTCGATGATGAGCGCCTTGCGGTTCTTCTTCAGTCTCATCTTCTGGATGAACGTGTCCATGATGATGAGTGTGACAATCGGAAACAGGGTGGGGTCATCCTTGATCTCGTCTATCTCGAAGACGATGAAGCTGTCCTGCATGAGCGAGCCGCCCATGTTGTTATTAAGTGTGGTCTCATATTTGCCCCCTTTGTAAAACTTGGAAAGCAGATACTTGTAGTTCTTCAAGTCAAAATCAACACCCTCCTTCCCTGTAAGCATGGGTATATATCTTATTGAGAACTCGTAGAAGGTGTTGAACGACAGCTCCTTGACCTGTAAGGTCTTCATTTTCTCCTCCAGCTTGTCTATCTTGTACTTGACAACCTTGCCCCTGACATCCACGGAGTTGTCCAGCTCCGCCCTGGCGATGCCGTTCTCATGCAGTATGCGCTGTATATGGTTCCTGGCAGCCTCCTTCTCACCCTCCGTGGTGGCGGAGTCCTCGACCCTTGCCTCCAGCTTGTTGATCTTGTCCTTTATCTTGTCCTTATATTCAAGCCTCTCGACCTCTACAGCTCCGATGTTCTGAATGTCCTCGTCCATCTGCTCCATCATGAGCAGTTCCTCCATGTCCTTCCTCTGCTCCTCGCTGAAGCCATGGAAGCCCTTGAAATAAAAATCATAGTATGCCTTGATGACATCCTCAATGATGCCGTCTTCCGTCTTGGACACATCACCGTCAGACCCTTTCCATAGAAGAAGGACGAGGGACTTCAGGAAATTCTGTTTCTCGATATTGTTCTCCTCCTCAGTGATGAAGAATGGGTTCATGGTGATGGGTCTCTCCTTGGTGTACGTGATGTACGTGCCGCCGAAATACTCACAAAGCCCCTCATAGGAGTTACCCGTGTCAACGAGTACGATGTCCGTATCCTGCTCATGCAGCTGGCGTACCACGCTGTTCATGTGGAAGTGTTTGAGAACTTTATAAGTATCTGTAACACAGGTAGAGACGAATATGCCATGAAGTTGAAAGGTACAAAAAAGTGCAATTTACAATTTGCCGTTTTTGGTGCCAAAGCAAGCAGTTTTTCTATCATTAGAGCAATATAAGATTTAACAATTCATTAAGATTATTTAACAGACGAATTTTAGCCATTTTGAGCTTTTGACAACTTCGGTGAGCAAAGACAAAGGATTTTTGCCAGTCAAAAGAGAAAAGATAAAGCATCAAAATAGGGGCATTTGTACCGACATTGTACCACGAAGGCGATAAGTAGCTGTGTTACAAGGTTGGTTAATAATTCAAGCCGAACGATGGACACGGAATTTTGGTTTTCAATCGTGCCCATGTTTTTGTGCCGCCAGGCAGATAATCTTTGGTACGAGTTGATTCAAAAAGGTAGGGAAAAGAAAGATTGAGGTGGCACTCTGAAGCAAAAAGGGGATTTCTTAGGCAGATTTTATTCTTTTTCTTCAAAAAAGTTTGGCTATTTCAAATTAAAGCAGTACCTTTGCACCACCAGAACCCGCCAAGCCTCTCAACGATGCTCAAATGTGCGGGTCGTTTTATTTTTATACAATGAGCAACAGAATCCCATTCCAGAAGCCGTACACTAGTGCACACGACCTTGTCTGTCTCTTGCAGTCAAGAGGATTGACAGTTACAGATACTGCCAAGGTTGAGAGTTATCTCGAATATATTGGCTATTACCGTCTGTCAGCCTATATGTATCCTTTGCTACAGATGCCGAAGGAGCAACATCGCTATAAACCGAGTGCAACGTTTAGCCAAGTGATGATGCTCTATCGTTTCGACAAGAAACTTCGACTGCTTATCTTCAATGAGATAGAAAAGATTGAGGTTGCAGTGCGAAGCGCAATCGTCAATATCGGCAGTGCCATGACGGGCAATCCGTTCTGGATGACTGATTGCAGCAATTTCATTGATGCAGGGAAGTTCCGCCGTACAATGGACTTGATTGATGCCGAGCTTCATCGCTCACGCGAAGATTTCATTGTTCATTTCAAACAGACCTATTCTGATGCGTACCCTCCAGCCTGGATATTGGCAGAAGTGCTTCCCTTCGGAGTTATCACCAATATCTTCAGCAACATCAAGGTCGCCCGAATCAAGAAAAGCATTGCTCGGAGATTTGGTTTGCAGGTAGCACCTTTTGAGTCGTGGCTTACCATTGTTACTCTAACCCGCAACTCATGTTGCCATCATGCCCGTGTGTGGAACAAGCAAAACACCATACGTCCAATGCTTCCAAATCGAATGGCTGGCAGCTGGATAACTCTGCCCACTGATACACTCCGCATCTACTTTGACCTTTGCATTATCAAGTATTTCCTAAACATCATTTCGCCGAACAACGATATGAAGGCCAAGATTGATGTGCTGCTGTCCGCTTTTCCATCCATTGACACTAATGCAATGGGCTTTCCGCGTGGTTGGGAGAATGAGCCGCTATGGAATTAGTCTTTGTAGTATAAATCTGGATGTGCTGAAAGCAATGGCAAGATATAGAAGATACATATATATAATAGGTATAGCAGTGCTAGCCATTATGGGCTGCACAGGCGAAAACAATGACAGTAAGAAATATGCCCGGCAACCTAAAGATACCGTCCACACCGCAGAGAAGGCGATGGCTGTTTTCGAATACGACCCTGTGTGGGCGCTGGAGATTGTGGACTCAGCGGTCATCGTGGGAAACCTGCCCGACTGGTGGGCAGACTTCTACAGGGCGCGAATCTACAGCAGTACGCAGGTACCGGAACTGCTCGATTCGATGCTTCATGGGGTCAAAGGGGCGGCGGGCGACACGGCACGCGTCATTGCCGAACGACTGCTCTGTCACGACTCCATCAAGGTAAGTCTGGCCCGTCAGCAAGACGTGCTGGAAGTTCTGGCCTATACCGCCCGCCAGCAGAATGACACGTTGGGCTGGCTGCAGCGTTCGCGCGAGTTGGTGGAGGTGTGCCACGGACAGGGGGCCGAGACCGAGGCTCTGCGCAACGAGGCGGAGGTGGGTGCCGCTCTCTGCTTTCTGGGAAAGGTGACCGAGGGCATGGCACAGATTGACAGTGTGATAGCCCTATTGGACGTGAAGAAGTTCAACGAGCTCGATGCCATGCTCATCGTACTGAAGCGCAAGGTGATGGTGCTGGCCGAGAGGGGGCATTATGCCGAGATGTTGCCGCCGGCCCGCCAGATGCTGGAGCGGCTCAGCGACTACGAGCAGCACTCCGACCGCTATCACGACAGCAGCTACCGTGAGCCTAAGGACTCCACCGACAGGCAGGACTATATTGAGTTCTACCGCTCGAAGGCGCAGAAGTATATCGCCGCTGCCTACGCCGCCATCAGCGAGAGCGGCAGCATGGAGGAGTCCTTCCGCCAGTTGGAGGCCATCGTGCGCAACGCTGCTGCCCGCGAGCACCGCGCCCGCTACCAGGCCATCGAACAGCAGTATGAGACGGAGCGGCAGCGGGCAGAGGCGCGTCGCAACGCATTGATAGCATGGAGCACGGGTGTCATCGGACTGCTGGCCGTCTGCTTCGCCCTGTTCGCCCTCTACAAGCACCGTGAGACGCGGCGCAAGAACCGTGCGCTGGTGCGGCAGATTGACGAGGCGATGGCGTATAAAGAAAGGTATGAGGCTCTTTTATCGCCTCAGATTCTGGACACACCAAAGGGTGGAAACGCAGAAGATACTACTGACACCGACCTCTTCGCCCAGATT
>Ga0208297_1000229_pt1 | contig 141224 bp, 107 predicted proteins | sample LMS_cellobiose_e_FD_187367 | JGI IMG/M metagenome (GOLD analysis project Ga0208297, IMG submission 187367) | Rumen-fistulated moose microbial communities from Alaska, USA - LMS_cellobiose_enrichment (SPAdes) (version 2) | ecosystem: Host-associated > Mammals > Digestive system > Stomach >...
TTTTATTATCACTTAATGAGCGTCTGTCTCTGTGACGGATGCAGGATAACCGCGCATCCCCATGCACGGCATTGCCCACTCGACACCAAAGGACAGCGGTCTAATCTTGATTTATAGAGGAAAGATAGCAATTATTTTTCAGGGAAGGGGCAGATTAAAAGACGTGCCCTACAAGCACAGTTCAACATATTATGAGCAACTTCCGCATGTAGTGAGTCAAGTGTTAATGCCCTACTTTGACTGTATTCCCATCAAAAGAAGAGTTTTAGATGCCGTAGCCAAAGCCGTTGACTTCTACAACTTCCGGCGCCCCCACATGAGCATCAACATGATGACACCTGCCGAAGCAGCCCTGTGCGAAGGTGTTCTGGAGAAGTGGTGGGTAAGCTATCGGGAAAAGGCCGTCAGGGCCATCCTGGAGAAGCAGGCTTTGGAAAACGGAGAAAATAATATATCTTTGTCTGCCGTTCAGGGGTCTCCTTCCGGCCTACGGCCTACAGTCAACCCCTGAACGCGATAAGGACCGGATAAGTCAACAAATAATAGCGATATTGACGACAAGTCAACCCAAATCAGGAAAATACACACTATATCAAGCGTCAACTATAGTGAACACGCATAATCAAGAGGCCGAAACGAAAACAGCATCCAAGTCTGCCTGAAGGTTACGAAAACCCTTTTCAAGGCGAACAACCTGCTCTTTGCGTGGTTTTGTGCCATGCAAGTATGCCTAGATTTGTTTTTGATTGATTCCGGTAATTCTTTCAACTCCTGCCAAAGAAAGAATGCCGCTTTCCACATAGTATTTTATCAAACTTGGCATGTCTACCTGATAGTGCACACTGAACGGCTGATCCAGAAAAGATGGATACTTGAAGCCTTCCTTCAATGCTGTTTCCCTATAGAAGGACATCTGCCTTGCCATGTCTTCCTTGGCCGCAGTCAGGGTTTCCCCCGCCCCAGAAAAAATTTCATCCTTACAATAGACAGAATAAGTCCCGTCTTTTGCCCTTTCAATAATTGCTTCAATAGTTGTCATACCAAATGCATGTCTTTCTTTATTTTTCTCTCCAGTCCCTTTCCTATTTCCTTACCCTGGTGGTATGGAACCGGATATGTCTTGGCGCCTTTCCGGTATATCACATGGCTTCCGGACTGCCTTATAACCTCCCATCCATTCTTTCTGGCTAGTCGATGGATTTCCTCGTATTTCATCTGTTACGCACAAAAATAGTTAATTTTCTATTGAAAGCAAAATTTAAGAATAGAATTATGTCTATTCTTGTCTTTCTTTTTGTAAATATCGTCATTGTGCTTCAAAGAAGAAAATTTTGGCAAGGCTTGCCAAATTTTGGATAATTGTTCAATTTTCACCACGACGGGTATCGCAACCGACACCAAAAGGGCAAAACGGTGTCCGAATGGGGTAAAAAAGGCCGCACGGGCACCAGAATGACGTTTTGGTGTCCGTGCGGGTAAGATTAAGGAGAACCGCCGTTAGTTCTGCAGAGAAGGGGTAGCGTCGCGGGTGAAGTCGTTGGTGGAGTTGTTGGTGTCAACGAGCTTGCCGTTCTCGCTCTTGCGGATGGCGCTCTTGCCAAAGCGGTCGGGATCTTTGTCTACCTTGCCGCAACCGGTATATCCGGCGTCAATGCTGGCATTGAAAGCAGGGTTACCATATTCTTCTTCCACGCCGCAGTTGATGCCGTCAACAACCCAGGCGTTCGGAACCAGATAGCTGCCTGCAGGGTAAGCGTTCCCTTCCATGAGCGCCTCGCCGTCCATCCAGAAGGAACGGGTGCCGGAGAAGGCATTGCTTGCAATGAAGGACTCTTCGGTCACATCGGCAGGGAGTTTTACAAGAGCGTAGGATTCGTATCCGCGATTGTGAAGGACGCTGAAGGACTTGGAGGATTTGAGGAGGATTTCCATGTTGGGAACGTCGGGATTGTCAACGTCCAGCTCCTCGCCGTCGAAGATTTCAAAATCGGCACCGCTCAGGTCCAGGCCGTAGCCGTTTTCGGTCTTGAAATCCTGTGCTGCAAAGGCAATGACGATGGAATGGCCGGGAAGGACGGGAACATCGTCACCATCGCCGGGAATCTGGAACATGTCCTTTACGAGGATTTGGCCGGAAAGGTCATCGTCGATAAGCCAATAAGAGGAGCCTCCGTTCTGGGAGTTCTCGGAGGACTTGCAGAAGATGAGGCCATCGGCATAGAGAAGGTTGTCGGTGTTGTTGGTAATCTTGATATACTGGTCGCCGTCCACGCCGTCGCTGGAAGTGCCGTTTTCAAGGAGACAGCCGCTGAAGAATACTTCCTCCAGAACAAAGCTTCCGGATTTCACTTCGTCCACGTTCGGGAGGCCCTGGACGATGCTGAGCTTAGCTGTTGCAGTTTCTGCAGTGATAGTGAGCTCCGCCGCACGGGGAGATACGGTCTCCAGCGCATCGACACGGATATAGAGCGTTGCGTCGCCGGTTCCTTCCAACGGTTCCACGCTGTACCACTTCTGGTCATCGGTGGTAAGTTTCCACGCGCGATTTGCTTTCAGTTCGATGGTGACAGGGGCGCCGGTTCCTTCAAATGCAACCTCAACTGTTGCAGGATTCACGGATACGGCTGCTTCCGGTGTTTTGTTGCAGGCTGCCAAAGCTAGTGCAGCAATAATAACAATTGATAACTTTTTCATAATACTATATTTAATGGTTAAAATTCCAATCCTATGGCCAGAAGTGCGTCCACGCGGTGATGACCTCCCTTGAGGGTATGTCCGTACCCCGCTTCCGGCTTTAAATACAAAAACAAATCTTTAGCAATATTCCTTCCCACAACGGCCTTGAGACCCCCGTGGACGATATGGTCGGACCACCTTTCATACTGATGGTCAAAATAATCCTGGAAACGGCTGTCCATCGGCAGTTTTCCAATATCCAGCCCGGCATCGACGCAAAGGCGCACTGCGGCATCCCCTTCCACTCGCACCCTCCAGGCACCGGCAGTGAAAGCGGCACTGCCCACAGTCGCTGCCTGCACGTACTGAACAGCCATTTCTCCGCCGGGATAAACGTTCTGCAAACTGATACCGGCATAGGTAAGGCTCGGAAGCATGGTCCATGTCGCCCGCTCTCCTTCCCAGCGCCGGAATCCGCTCACAGACGCCCTCCAGGACATTGCGTGGAGTATGTCAAGTCCGGATATAACATTGAAAGCACTGGTCTGGTCCACTATGTTTTCCGTTCCGGTCTTAAGGCGCATGTCGGCATCGGCACGGATATACGCATTCTCCCATTTGTGACCGCAATACAGAGATACGGACTGATTGAGAAGCTTGCTCATCGGTGTTTCGTTGTATCCGGGCAGATGCCGGACTATCCGGAGCCCGTCGTACGAGGCCCCGCCTATCCATCCAAGACCATTTATCGGCTCAAGCACCAGGCTTGACCTGAAACCATGCCCGTCAAAGCGCACCGCCATGTTTTTCCTGGCCCCGGAAAAGCGCGTGGAATAGCGCCCGAATCCCAAATAATGCAGCACGGAAGTGTTATTGCCTCTCTGGTCCATGAATTTAACGTCTTCATTCTGTTTGTAGCGTCTGTATCCGGCTTCCGCCGAAAGCGCATATGCCCCCATTTGAATGCCCCCCTGTGCCGATAATTGCAGATCGGCTGTAATATTTCGCGGGCGCGGGTCTACGTCACGGAACTCATGAAGGGCACGATAGTCGGCATGGAGGCTGTAGAAGAGGCGGCCCGGGCGCGATGCAAAACGGGCGGCGAAACGATACTGTTCCTTCTGAAGGTCTCCGCCCAGCGTATCCAGCGTAATGTACGGCGCGAGAAGGTCCCAGTCCGACGAGGTGTTCCAGTTCACCGCACGCTTGATTCCGCGCTCATAAGAAGCCCAGCCCTCTACCCGGTGGGTTGAATCCAGGCTGTGGCGGGAATGGGCCAGGAATTCGCCCTGCAACAGGCCCTTTCCATCAGCCGGAAGATATGCGTCGTCCTCTTCCCTAATCCTGAATCCCGCCTGCGCCTGGGTGCGGTTCTCTTCAGGCAAGAAAAGCAAGGTCTGGCCTTCGGAACGCACCTGTGCCGACAGCTGCATGACAGCACCCGTCAACAAAACCGATATGAGCCAGAACCTTTTCATTGCAATTCCAACAGCTTGAGATTAACCACCACCTCGTCTTCCGTGAGCGACACGGCATCCAGCATGGTGGCATATTGTGCCGACCGTACCCTGATGGCCGTTCCGTCCTGGAAGGCACCCACTCCGTCGAAAGCCAACACGTACACTCCCTTCAACACCCGCAACTCGCATTTTCCGTTGACGAATACGGGATAATCATAGGTCTCCCCCGTATTCAGATTACGGAAATAATTGCCTGTCAGCGTATTGTCTATCGTAAGCGCTACCATCGCGCGCTCGGATTCAACCTGTAGGGTTACCCTGCAGAAAAGGTCCTGCCTTGTGCATGACACCAACAGGAGCATAAGCAATATGAGAGCCGGCTTTTTCATATCCTGAAGTCAATTTCCATCCCGAAGTACGGGGTTGACGAGCGCCTTACAAAGGCTCCGTTCATATAATAATCCGGCGTAATGGCAAGAATGCGGTTTACAAAGAGAGAAAACGCCATCTTGTCACGATATAGTTTCTTGGTTGCCTTCAGGTTGAAATAAGTTGCGAAAGGCACCAGATAATTGTAATCCATTGAACTCTCTTCCAGCATAAGATAGCGGAGCACCGGATCCTGCATCTCCGCCTCTGTATACGGATGTTCCACAAGGTCCTTGTCCAGATAGGACAGCGGCATGGTGGAGCGCGGAACAGGGTAGTGGTTGCTGAACCAGGAAGTCTGGCAGGAGACAGACAGGATGAGCCCCAGCCTTGGTATCTGCGTGTCCAGCATGATGTTGGTATTCAGCTGTGTGAAGGTGCTTCCGTCGTTTACTTCATAATACCCTGCGTAACTATAGCGGCTGCCGCTTACAATTGCCGAAGGAACATAGTACAGCGGCGCGCTGTTGGTGTTTTTGGTGACAAACCATGCGCCGTTTGCTGTAATGCGTGTGTTGATGGCCTTGATACGGGGCGATGAAAACGTGAATTCTACGCCCTTCTTGAGTGTTTGCGAGCCGTTTATGGTTATGCCGTGCGCCTGCAGTACAGTATCTGCCTTCCAAGGCAGAGAAGTAACGTCCGGCGGGCCTGTGAGGCTGTTTTTATCAATTCCGCTGCCATCGTACCGCTTGACTATATACCGCCCGAAGCGGGAACTGCTCCTGAAACCGGAAGTCATGTTCTCCACAAAATAATCGATGGAAAGGCTGAATCCGTTCCAGGAAACATCGGTTCCGATTTCCCACTTGAAGTTTCGTGCGGGAGCAAGTTCGTAATTAGTAGGATCCTCCTTGTAAACATACATGTATGAGCGCCGGAACTGTGTTTCCACGGGCCAGTAATTGAACTCCTGGATGTCTCCATATACGGGCTCCGGATACAGCATGTCCATGGTGGGGAACTTTGTATGAAGGCCAGCTCCGGTATAGATTCCTGCGTCAAGGCGGTGTCCGCCAAGTATTGCCGCAGGGAAATTGTAGCGGACATTGGCTCTGGGGTCCAGATAAGGCCGTGCGTTCACCGCGAAGGCCTTTCCTGCTCCAAGAAGAGCACTAAGGCGCACTCCTGCCGACCACTCCATACTCCCCGCTCCAAGGGCCAGGCTGCCGTTTTCTTCGGCATAGGCAGAAAGCTGGTGATTCGCCGGAATGGCATAATACGGACGGGGGCGGGCGCTTGTAACGGAAGAGAATGGATGGGTGATGTCAAATACGGTTCCTTCGCCGTAGTTCTTGTCCATAGTCCACTGGATTCCGCCTCTCAGGCGCTGTTCTCCCCACTTGAAGGACACGGCCGACTGCAAATATGCATAGACAGGAAGACCTTTTACCTGCAGACTGGACTCATAGCGGACGGGCAGGATGAGCGCATCCCATTCCCCGGGCTCTGTAGCCACGCTGTAAGGCTGTTCGGCGCCGTTTATAACATATTTCCAACGGCGGATAAGGTCGTTTTCTACGGTTACTGACGCCGTAGTCACCCAGCTGCGGAAAGCAGATTCGTTGTCCCTGGCCTTCACTGATAAATCCAGGCCCGCATCCATTTTGTTATAGGACGAAAAATATGTTTCCACCGGCCCCAAGGTGCCAAAATCCAGGTTCTGGTCGCTTTTCTGGTCATCAAACGAGCCTGTATAGTCCAGAGATGCGTTCAATATGTATTCAAGCTCCTTCTTCCAGGTCTTTCCAATGCGGACGGTGCCGGTAATGCGCTTGTAGTTCTGGCGGGGGTTCCTTGGATCGGCCATGGAGTTGAGGTAGTTTGCACCTATGTTCATGGTGAAGGTTTTCCACTGGAAATCCTTGCCCACATAGAAGAGTTTGGAGCCCATATCGGCCTTGAAACGGGCCCTGAGCATGTTGCCGCCGCGTTTGCGGGTAATTTTCATGAGGCCGCTGGTGAGGTCTCCATATTCCACGGAGGCGATTCCGCGCACCACCTCTACCGACTCAATGTCTTCCGTCGTGATTGTGCGGAGGTCTGTTCCGTAATTCACGAAGCTGCTGCCAAGATTGCTGTATGCCGGAGAATACTGCAGATTGGCGTTGTTGCCCACCGGCTTGCCGTCAATGACGACGGCCGTTCCCAGGGCCGATGTTGCGTAGTTGCTGCTTACAGATGCGGCACTGCGAAGGTTGGCCACCTGCGGAGAAGCCAGGTTGGGATCTACCGCGCGGCCTCCGGGAAGCAGTTCCAGAACATCCTTGATGCTTGAGGGCTGTATATGCTCTATGGCGTCTTTGCCGATAACGGAGGTTGCCGTTACACCCCGCTCTTCCGTTGCCGTCACAACTACCTCGCGGATGTAGAACACGTCCGGCTGCATGCGGTAGGTGCCGCCCTGGACCAGATTTGCCCTCAGGGGCTTGTATCCGAGGGAGGTGAAAACGGCTGGAGACGAGGCGTTTGCCTTGATTCTGAATCGGCCCAGGGAGTCTGTAAGAGCCCAGGACTGCCCCTGGGTTATGGCAACGCCCACAAGGGGCTCACGAGTGGAGGCATCCTGAACCTTTCCGGAAAAATATTCCTGTCCCTCTGCCTGCAGACAGAGAAACAGGAACCAAATTATTACAAAGGAACGGATAAAATTCACTGCTACTACTGGATTGCAGTGCAAATTTAACCTCTCTTTGTGCTCGCGAAAATCCCCAAAAATGGGGATATTTTACTCCCTGAAGCCCCTCGGGCGCGGTCTTACCCAGCCATCGTCGGGAGAAGTATAGCGGATTCCGGGGATGGAGAAGTCCTTGGGGTAGGGGCGCTCAAGGGTGTCCACGAGAGTGAAGTCATCGGCCCTGAGGGCATAGAATTTCTCGCCGTCGGAGGTGGAGGTTTTCACCGTGTAGTAGAACATGTCGCCGACAATGAGGAGTTCTTCCCTGCGGGGGTCGAAGGGGACTTCGGTGGGGACGACGGTACCTTCGGCCTTGAGGATGTTCAGGAGGCCGTTTTCGCCCACGATATAGGCAAGGGTAGCGCGGTTCTCGAACTCGGTTATCATGAGCCAGGAGGCGTGGAGGTCATCGGCCCCGGGGAAGGAGCGGATTTCGATGAGGCCGTTCACCTGCTTGAGCTTGAAGAGGCGGTCGTTGGAGTCCGTCACCAGCCAGCCTTCGTCATATTCCTTCCTGTGGGAGGGCTTGCCGGCAAAGAGGCGGGCCGGGAAGGTGAATCCATGCGCTATGAGGGCGGCATTCAGGCTGTCAGATTTCGCCTTCAGAAGCTCGTTGGTGGCCATTTCGTAAATGTAGATGCCGTCTTTTCTGGAGACCATCGCCTCCTCCGGATCCTGCAGTTCGAGCCTCACCGGAACGCTTTCCATGAGAAGGTATACAGGGGCCTTGGTGCGGTTGACGTCCTTGGGGTCTGACGATGCGATGATTGAATTGCGCTCAATCTCTTCCAGGGAGACTTTCCTTCCTTCGATGGAGTCGGGCAGGACGCCCTTTGAGGCAAGAATCGATGCATAAAAAGTGGGCTGAGCCTCATCTCCGTACACATTTCCCTCCGTGTCGATGAAGCGGAAGCCTTTGCCGTCGTTCCTGTCCAGCGAGGTGAAATCGTGGACCGTGCAGCTGTAAAGCGTGAACGGCGTAGAATAGGGTTTCAGGCTTATGAGATTGTATATCCAGGGCAGAACCCACGCGACAAGAAGCACTGCCGATACGATGATGAATATCTTTCCTGCTGTCTTCATGGCTAGTCTTGTTTACCTTCCTTGAACCTTGCAACTCCATGATAAAGGAGCGACACGGAAAGGACTACATACAGTAAGAGTACGGGGAAAAAGCCGTTGTAGGCCTCCGGAACCTCGCTTTTGAAAAGGAGGGCGACAAAGCCTGCGGCAAGCACAAGTAGCACTGCGCGCATCCTCCAAGTGGGCTCCAGGCACACCGCTGCGGCAAAGAGATATCCCGCCCATCCTGCCAGGTACCACACGGCCATAGTCCTGAGTATCCTTGCAACCAGCTCCCACACAACCCACTGCTGCAGAACCAGGGCCGATACCAGCGCCTGCAAAGCAAAGATTACGGCAAGGGCGGCAAGGCCATATAATGCGATATTGAGCAGCATCCGCCCCTGCGAATAGGGGAGATGCAGCGTGAGTTTCAGGCGTTTATGTGTAACTTCCGGCAGGAACTGGCAGGCGGCCAGAATAACGCCCGCAGCCAGCGGCAGGTATTTCAGGATTTCCGTAAGGACGGTGTCCTTTTCTACAAGCGCCTCCCAGAGGAGCTCCGCTCCGCGGATTTCCACAACCTTGGAGAGGTTGAGGAAGCAGTAAAAGGTCACGGCTGCAAACGTAAGCACCACTCCAAGCAGCGCCCACCTTGTCTTGAGCCATTCCTTATATATTATCATTCTGTTCATACTTCAATTTGAGATTTCTCCACTCACTTCGTTCGGTAGAAATGACAAAGGGTCAATATTTACCGGTCAAATCAATAAATATGTCCTCCAGAGTCTCTCCGGGGAACTTTGCCATGAGCGTCTTTGCGGGCTCCTGGACGAGGATGCTGCCGTAATCCATGATGATAACCTCATCCACAAGCTTTTCCAGGTCCTGGATGATGTGGGAGGTGAGGAACACTGTCTTGCCCTCTGCCTTGGCGTAATCCCTGAGGTATTCGCAGAAAAGGCGGCGGTAACCGGGATCCAGGCCAAGGGAGAAGTCGTCGAGGACGAGAAGGTCTGCATTCTGCGCAAGGATGAGGCCCAGGGCAACCTGTGAACGCTGTCCGTTGCTCATGCGGGAGATTATCTGGCCGGGGGCTACCTTGAGCTTTTCCATGAGGCCGTAGTAGGCGTCGCGGTTCCACCTGGGGTAGAAAGCGCTGTAGAATTTCTCTATCTGGGCAATGTTCATGTAGGAATACTGGACATGGCCTTCAAGAAGAAGGGCTATGCGCTCACGGGTGGCAGGGGAGATGTGCTGTACATCTTCTCCGAATATCCTGCAGCTGCCGCCGCGTGGCTTCAGATAGCCCATGAGGATGTTGATAGTGGTTGTCTTTCCTGTGCCGTTCTTTCCCAGCAGGCCCACAATGTTCCCCTGAGCCACTTCAAAACTCAGGTTTTCATAGATTTTCCTGTTCCCATAATAATGGGTGAGGTTTTCACAAACAATTACCGGTTCTTCCATAAGATGCATATTTAGCAAAATGCCTCCAGGTCCCCAAAACCGATTTTAGGTTTTTCCTGAAGGCAACTTGTCTGGTAATACACATAACAACACTGCAAAGGTAGGCACGTGAGCCGCCTTTTGAAATACCAACTTATGGGGATTTTGCTCTTGACGGGCATAATTTGTATATTTGCCATTGTGAAAAAGAGAGTTGTAATACTTTTCGCGGGTCTTGCTCTGCTTTCCTGCAACCGCGTCCCGGGGCTCCGCACGGCTGAAAAACTGCTGGAGACGAGTCCGGACAGCGCGCTTGTGGTGCTGGACGGCATTGACACGGAGAAATTATCGGCACGCCAGAAGGCAGACTACGACTACCTGAGCGCGGCGGCGTTTTACCGCAGCTACTATTTCCTGGACGACGCGCACTCCGAGGCTCTGGCATCGGCATACAGGTTCAAGGAGCAGCAGCGGGGGAGGACCGCCAACCTTGCACTTCTGATTGCCGCAATCCTGGCAACGCTGGTCCTATATTTCTGGGCCCGCAAGGCACAGACGGAAAAGCTGCTCATCCTTCAGCGGGAAGAAAACGACCGTCTCCTCTCTGCGGCAGAGGAACTCCGCTCCCGCCTTGGTGCCGCCCAAAAGACAGAGAAAAAGGCCGATTACCTTGCAACACTTGACCGCCTTTGCGAGCAGTACTATATCTATGAAGGCACCGATAAACTGCAGCCCCGCATCCTTGGAGAAGTGCGCTCCATAGTGGAAGGACTCCGCTCCGATCCGGAGGTCCAGAAGTCCCTTGAGCGCACGCTTGACAAGGAGCACGATGGTGTCGTTTCCCGCCTCCGCGAGGACTTCCCGAAGCTCAAGGAAGACGACATCCTGCTCTTCTGTTTTGTCGCTTCCGGCTTCTCTGCAACCACCATTTCCACCCTTGTAGAGAAGGACAAACCTTATGTCTACAACCGTATCTATCGGCTCAAAGAAAGGCTGAAAACAGCCCCCGAGGCTCATAGGGCCTTGTTTTTGAGCCTTCTTTAGACCGGGTTGGCAAACTACAGATTTTTGGTGGTTTTCGGCAGGTTTTTACCCCCGTGCGAGATTTTTATTTGTCACACCCTCTGCAAACGCCTGAATAACAATGTGTTACAAATCACGCTTTGCGAGATTCTTTACACGTAAAAATTTTGTTGCCTGAAATTGTGTTTTTAACTTTGCATCAGAGATAATATACACTTAAAATTTATAGTTATGGAGATCAAGAAAAGCGAAAAAGCGAGCCTCGAAAACAAGAGACTCCTCCTTCTCGAGGTAGGTCTCATCGTGGCCCTTGCCGTAGTTTACGGCGCCTTCAACTACTCCTCCAAGGAGAAGAGTGTTGCAGCCCTTGAAGACACCACGCAGGTACTCGTAGAGGAAGAGATGATTGCCATCCAGAACGAGCTCCCTCCGCCCCCGCCCGAAGCACCCTCAGTTCCCGTGCTTTCCGACCAGATTGACATCGTTGACGACGACATCAAGCTCGATGACGACATGTTCATGAACCTTGAAGACGACAACACCGGTGTAGAAATCCAGGAATACAAGGAAGCAGAGGTTGTCGAGGAAGAAGAGGAAGAGGAAGCAATTCCTTTCCAGCTGGTAGAACAGAAGCCTTCCTTCAACGGTGGAGACGCCAACGAGTTCTCCAAGTGGGTTAACTCCCGCCTCGTATATCCTGAAATTGCAAAGGAAAACGGCGTTCAGGGCCGTGTTACCCTGCAGTTCACCGTAGAGGCAGACGGCCGCGTAACCAACGTCAAGGTTCTCCGTGGCGTAGACCCTTCACTTGACGCAGAAGCTGTCCGCGTCGTGAAGACTTCTCCCAAGTGGAAACCCGGCCGCCAGCGTGACCGCGCCGTAAAGGTTACCTACACCTTCCCCGTAATTTTCCAGCTTCGTTAGTGAGCTGACACTGCTGAAAACTAACGCCCGACCGCTTGGCCGGGCGTTTTTTGTTCTCTACAAATTCCTTAGGAGGTTAACCAGGGAGACTTTCTTGTCAATCATGGCGCGGAGGTCTTCAATCTTCACGCGCTCCTGGGTCATGGTATCGCGGTCGCGGACGGTGACGCATCCGTCGTTCAGGGTATCGTGGTCAATCGTGACGCAGAACGGGGTGCCGATGGCATCCTGGCGGCGATAACGCTTGCCGATGGAGTCCTTCTCGTCATACTGGTAGGAGAAGTCGTACTTGAGTTCATCGACAACCTTCTGGGCAACCTCGGGAAGACCATCCTTCTTGACAAGCGGCATGACGGCCACCTTAATGGGGGCGAGAGGGGCAGGAATCTTCATTACAACGCGCTCCTCGCCGTTTTCGAGCTTCTCTACGGTGTAGGAATGCGCAAGCACTGCAAGGCACATGCGGTCTACGCCGATGGAAGTCTCAATGACGTAAGGAGTATAGGAGGTGTTCTCTTCGGGATCGAAGTACTCGATCTTCTTTCCGGAGAACTTCTGGTGGTTGCCAAGGTCGAAGTTGGTGCGGCTGTGGATGCCCTCAAGCTCCTTGAATCCGAAGGGGAAGTTGAACTCGATATCGGTGGCGGCGTTTGCATAGTGGGCAAGCTTCTCATGGTCGTGGAAGCGGTAATTCTCTGCTCCCATGCCGATGTTCACATGCCATTTCATGCGGGTTTCCTTCCACTTTTTGAACCACTCGAGCTCTGTTCCGGGCTTGATGAAGAACTGCATTTCCATCTGCTCGAACTCCCTCATGCGGAAGATGAACTGACGGGCCACAATCTCATTGCGGAAGGCCTTGCCGATCTGTGCGATACCGAAGGGAATCTTCATTCGGCCGGTCTTCTGGACGTTCAGGTAGTTCACAAAAATGCCCTGGGCGGTCTCTGGACGCAGATAAATGGTGTTGGCTCCCTCTGCCGTGCTGCCCATGGAAGTTGAGAACATCAGGTTGAACTGACGCACCTCGGTCCAGTTGCAGGTGCCGCTGATAGGGCAGACAATATTGCAGTCGATGATAATCTGCCGATACTCGGCAAAATCATTGGCCTTCTCGGCGGCGACGTAGCGGTTGTGGACCTCGTCCCATTTGGCCTTTTCGCGAAGGACGTTGGGGTTTGTTGCGCGGAATTGAGCCTCGTCAAAGGCATCGCCAAAGCGCTTGCGCCCCTTGGCCACTTCCTTCTCGATTTTTTCCTCGATTTTGCCAAGATAATCCTCGATGAGGACATCGGCACGATATCTTTTCTTGCTGTCCTTGTTGTCGATGAGGGGGTCGTTGAAGGCACCGACGTGGCCTGAGGCCTCCCAGATGCGGGGATGCATGAAGATGGCGGAGTCAATACCCACGATGTTCTCGTTAAGGCGGGTCATAGCCTCCCACCAATAATTCTTGATGTTGTTCTTGAGCTGTACGCCCATCTGGCCGTAATCATACACGGCTGCAAGACCGTCATAAATCTCGCTGGAGGGGAATATGAATCCATACTCCTTGCAATGGGCTACAAGCACCTTGAAAAGTTCTTCCTGTGTCATATATTATTATTTTGTCATTTCGAGCTTCCTTTTGTCATTTCGAGCGAAGTCGAGAAATCTCACAAATTTACTCAAATATTTCCGGAAATGCTCCCCGGAGCGCCGGTTTTGAAATTTCCCTGAGCGGCTTCTTTATGAAATCCCTTTCAGCAATGCGTGGATGTGGAATTGTAAGCGACTCTGTTTCAATTGTTTCGTTGCCGTAATAGAGGATGTCGATGTCTATTGGCCTGTCGTGATAGATACGGGAACCTTCGGGGGCGTATTCGGGCTCATCGGCACGGCCAAGGGTGCGCTCGATTTCCTTTACACGGGCAAGGATTTCAGTGGCGTGTTCTTCCCGCGTTCCCTTGCGGGGGAGGCGGTAGAGAAGGCACATGTTCAGGAAAGGCTGTCCGTCAAAGCCGTCGGCCTCTGTCTCTATGATGCGGGAAATGCGCTCCGGATGCGTCCCGAAGGCCTCATCCATGCGGTTGACAGCCCTCATGAGCATTATTTCCCTATCTCCCATATTGGAGCCCAGGCCAAAATATACCTCTACTCTTTCCATATCTTTGTCATTTCGGGGTTTCATCATCTCGGGGTTTCCCTTGTCATTTCGAGTTTTCCCATTGTCATTTCGAGCGAAGTCGAGAAATCTATTCGTTCAATTTTCCGTAATCGTCCTCATCATAGTCCAGCCCCAGTTCCACGCGGGCCTCTTCAGAGAGCATGGAACGGTCCCATTCGGGCTCGAAAGTGAGCTCAATCGTGCATTTGGTGACACCGGGGACGGCTTCTACGCCCTCGCGGACCTCGGCAAGGACCTGGTCTGCCATGGGGCAGTTGGGGGCCGTGAAGGTCATGAGGATGTAGACCTCGTGGGCCTTGCTGATGGTAAGCTCGTAGATGAGGCCCAGGTCATAGACATTTACGGGGATTTCCGGGTCGTAAACCTCCTTTATTGCGGCGATGACGGCCGCATACATAGGCTGCAAGGCCTGTACGTCTTCGGCGCTTAAAACTTCGTTATTCGGCATTTTCTGCAACTTCCTTTATCGTCTGTATCATTGAAGCAAGACCGCCCGCCCTGGTAGGGGAAAGGTTCTCCCTGAGGCCGATTTCTTCGATGAAGCCAAAATCATCGGCGGCAATCTCCTCAGGCGTGCTTCCGGAATAAATGCCGATGAGAAGGGAAATGATGCCCTTGGTGATGATGGCGTCGCTGTCGGCAGAGAAAAAGAGCTTGCCGTCCTTTAGCTCGCTGTCTAGCCAAACGCGTGACTGACAACCTTTTATAAGGTTGCCCTCTGTCTTTTTATCTTCCGGAAGAGCTTCCAGGCCCTTGCCAAGTTCAATGAGATATTCATACTTGTCCAGCCACTCGTCGTAACTGGAAAAATCTTCTACTACCTGCTGTTTCTTTTCTTCAAGTGTCATATCAACATCCCGATAGCCTTATCCAGGCACTGTATAAAATATTTGGCCTCCTCAAGTGTATTGTAGGGGGCAAAAGAAGCCCTGAGCATACCTGTAACGCCCATTCTGTCCATAAGGGGCTCTGCACACATCTGGCCGCTTCTGACGGCTATTCCCATCTTATCCAGAATGAGCGCCAGATCCTCGTGGTGGGCGCCATCTACGGTGAAGGAGAATACGGGAATCTTGTCCTCCGTTCTACGTGGAACGCCGAAGAGATGGATGCGTTTGTCGGCCTGCAATGCGCCCAGAACGTACTCCAGTACGGCTTTTTGCTCGGCGGCAAGGTCTTCATCGACCCGTATTTCATTCACGAGTTCAATTGCGGGAACAAGCGTGGGTGTGGAATTCAGGTTCTGGGTCCCGGCTTCGAATTTCTGGGGGAGAGGAGCATATGTAGTGCCGCTGAAACTGACGGTAGCTATCATCTCCCCGCCTCCCATATATGGAGGCATAGCATCAAGCCATTTCTTCTTTCCGTAAAGGACTCCGGTACCGGTAGCGGCGTAAAGCTTGTGGCCGGAGAAAGCGTAAAAGTCGCAGTCAAGATTCTGGACATCCACTTTCTCGTGAACGATGCCCTGCGCACCGTCGATGAGGACAGGAACGCCGGATTCATGGCAGATTCGCACAATTTCCCGCACCGGGTTTACAAGACCTAAAACATTGGAAATGTGAGAGATAGCCACAATTTTAGTCCTTTGAGAAATGAGTTTTTTGAGTATTTCAACCTCCAGGACACCATTTTCATCAACGTCAAGGACTTTAAGGATGGCATTTTTGCGCTGGCAAAGCATCTGCCAGGGGACAATGTTGGAATGGTGTTCGGCTACAGAAACAATTATCTCATCTCCTTCTTGGACGAAGGCTTCTCCAAATGAAAATGCAACTATATTGATTGAGGCTGTGGCCCCCGAAGTAAATATTATTTCTTCACGGGAGGCAGCGCTGAGAAAAGACTTGACGACATCCCTTGTGTTCTCATATTCTCGGGTGGCATCCTCTGCAAGGCGATGCACGGCACGGTGAATGTTGGCATTCCTCGAGTTTACAAGTTTGTTCCACTTTTCAGTAACTGAGACGGGTCTCTGGGCTGTGGCGGCATTATCCAGATACACAAGGGGCTTTCCGTACACAGAAGTGGACAGAACCGGGAACTTTTCTCTTAAATCTTTTACCTTCATTACGGTTGTATAAGTCTGCAAATTTACATAATTTTGCGTTATGATTGATTATATTAAAGGACAAATAATAGAACTGACTCCTACGGAGCTCATTCTTGACAACCATGGAATAGGGTACAGCATACTCATTTCCCTTCAGACATATGAAGCTTTCCAGCTCAAGACAGAGGCAGTAGCATACATACATCACTACATCAGGGAAGACGAAGAGCTCTACTTTGGCTTTGCAACAAAAGACGAAAGAGAGCTGTTCCGCCTGCTTATCAGCGTATCCGGAATAGGCGTTGCATCGGCAAGAATGATGCTGTCTACACTCACTTCAGAAGAAATCCGCCAGGCAATCCTCAGCGAAAATGTCAGCAAGATCAAGAGCGTCAAGGGAATTGGCCTCAAGAGTGCCCAGAGGCTTGTTTTGGAACTGAAGGACAAGGTTGTAAAGGGAGAGGGGAGCGCAGCAACAGAGCTGTTCAAGCAGGAGAATTCCGGCGTAGCAGACGAAGCAACAACCGCCCTTGTAATGCTTGGCTTCAGCAAAGCAAACATCGGAAAGGTGCTGCCAGGTATAATGAAAGACATCCCCAACGCAAAGGTCGAGGATGTCATAAAAGCGGCCCTGAAGAAACTCTAACGCCCAAAGAAAACAAGCAGCACAGAGATGTCCGCTGGCGAAACACCGGAAATTCTGGACGCCTGGCCGATAGTCTTAGGCTGATATCTCTTCAGTTTTTGGCGGCACTCTGTAGACAAACTCGTTAACCTGTCGAAGTCAAATCCGGCAGGTATTTTTATGTACTCAAGCCTGGAATTCTTATCGGCTTGGAGCTTTTCGCGTTCAATATAGCCGGAATATTTGATAGAAACCTCGACAGAAGTAACAACTTCCTGTAGATATTTTGCGGCGTTTGTTCCACGTGGAACAATTTCAAGGATGTCGCCAAGTGAAATCTCGGGGCGTGAAACCAGCTCAGTCAAATGCTTGGAATCAGTAAGGGGAGCCGAGCCTATGGATTCGAGATAACCATTCATGAGGGATGCCTTAACCTTGGTTCTCTCACAATAATCTGAAAGCTCTGAAACCTGCTCTTGCTTGCGAAGAAGGGCAGAATAACGCTCCTCAGAAGCGAGGCCAAGTGAGCTCGAAAGCTCAGTTAGGCGGAAATCGGCATTGTCCTGACGCAGCAGAATTCGATATTCTGCACGGGAAGTAAACATGCGGTACGGTTCGTCTACGCCTTTATTGATGAGGTCGTCAATAAGGACGCCAATGTAAGCCTGGTCTCTGCGGAGAATAAATGGTTCTTTTCCGTTTATCTTCAAATGAGCATTTATGCCGGCCATCAGGCCCTGTGCAGCAGCTTCTTCATATCCGGTAGTGCCATTGACCTGACCGGCGAGGAAAAGCCCTTCAACGACCTTCGACTCCAAAGAATAGTTCAAATACTGCGGATCAAAGTAATCGTATTCTACTGCATAAGCGGGCTTGAAGACAATCGCATGCTCAAGTCCTTCGATAGCATGAAGAGCGTCCAACTGAACCTCCAGAGGAAGAGAGGAGGAGAAACCCTGAAGATAGTATTCGGGGGCGCTGGCGCCCTCCGGTTCAAGGAACAACTGATGCGAATCTTTGCCGGCAAAAGTCCTCAGCTTGTCTTCAATGCTCGGGCAGTACCTGGGACCCTTGCCATGAATGCGCCCGGTGAAAAGAGGAGAACGGTCAAAACCGGATTCGAGGATTTCGTGAACCTTCGGATTGGTATGAAGGATATAACACTCTTTCTGAACTCCGCTCTTCTGAATTGCCGACGGAACATCCAGAAAAGAAAAACGCTCAGGCTGGGAATCCCCCTCCTGCCTGAGAAGTCTGGTCAGGTCAACAGAACGGATATCGATTCTGGGAGGAGTTCCTGTCTTCATTCTGTCTGTAGGAATTCCCAAAGAAGACAACTGGTCGGAAATACCGTAACTGGCCTTCTCGCCGATACGACCTCCTTCGAAAGTGTGCTCGCCTATGAACATCTTACCGTTCAGGAAGGTTCCTGCTGTCAAAACAAACGCTTTAGCTTTAAAAACTGCTCCGGTAATTGTCTTGACTCCGCGGATTTTTGAATTCTCAAAGAGAAAACTTTCGGCAAAATCCGCGTATATACTTAGTTTAGAATTAGTTAGAAGTGTTGAAAGCCAAGTTTCAGAAAACAGCCTTTTATCACATTGTGCCCTGGGGCTCCACATTGCGGGACCCTTCGAACGGTTTAGCATCCGGAACTGGAGCGTGGCTGCGTCTGTGACAAGACCGGTATATCCACCAAGCGCATCAATCTCACGGACTATCTGCCCCTTCGCGATACCTCCAACCGCGGGGTTGCAGCTCATCTTGGCAAGGGCATGAATGTCAGGAGAGATCAGAAGGACAGAAGAGCCCATATTGGCAGCTGCCATGGCGGCTTCGCAGCCGGCATGACCTCCGCCAATCACAATTATATCAAACTCTCCTGTCATACCTTGTCCCTCTGGGATAGATAGTAGTTCTCCTTGGAACGCATTACTTTTATGTCCTCTTCAGTATGATCATCATATCCAATCAGATGAAGGATACCGTGGACAATTACCCTGTTCAGCTCATCGGCAAAGTCGGTACGATAAAAAGCAGCATTTTCCTTAACCGAATCTATGCTTATGAAAAGGTCTCCGCTGAGGCGGTTTCCCTCGCAATAATCAAAGGTGATAATGTCGGTATAATAATCGTGTTGCAGATATTTTATATTGACATCAAGAATATAATTATCGGAACAAAATATAATAGATATATTACCGAGGCGCTTGAGCTCGCTTTCTGCAACAAACTTGAGCCAGCGTGAGGTAAGCCTACGCTCTTTGAAATTGAAGGAAATATCCTGAGTATAATATGATACCATATCTGAAAATTTGCACAAAATTAGTAAATTTGCAGGAATTACGCGCGTGTGCGCGCAAGAAATAAAACCTTGGTCTGTTAATAGTGTAATGAGCGAATTCAAGACAAATAAAGCGGTATTTGTGGGCGTCATACTTGAAAAAGGAGGCGAAGGTCGTGTACAGGAGTACTTGGACGAACTTGAATTCCTTGCCGAAACCGCAGGAGCTATCGGTGACAAGAAATTCACCCAGCGCCTTGACAGACCTGACAAGGCAACCTACATCGGCCCGGGAAAACTGGAGGAAATAAAGAATTACTGCCAGGAAAATGAAATCGAGTACGTCATTTTTGATGACGAGCTTTCAGGGATGCAGCAGCGCAACATCGAAAAGGTTATAGCCTGTTCCGATGTTATCGACAGGACCAGTCTTATCCTTGAAATATTTGCACAGAGGGCAAAGACTTCCTACGCAAAAATGCAGGTAGAACTGGCTCATTACCAGTATATGCTGCCACGCCTTGCCGGCATGTGGACGCACCTTGAGCGCCAGAGAGGCGGCATGGGAACACGTGGCGGTATGGGTGAGACCCAGATAGAAATCGACCGCCGTATCGTAAAGCAGCGAATTTCAAAACTCAAGGAAGACCTAAAGAAGGTGGACAAACAGATGGCGACGCAGAGAAGCAACAGAGGCTCTCTCGTGCGCCTTGCGCTTGTCGGCTACACCAACGTGGGCAAGAGCACCATAATGAACATGCTCGCAAAGTCCGATGTCTTCGCAGAGAACAAGCTCTTCGCCACTCTTGACACAACCGTCAGGAAAGTCGTCATAGAGAATGTTCCTTTCCTCCTCAGCGACACCGTCGGCTTCATCCGCAAACTCCCCACCCAGCTCGTAGAAGCATTCAAGAGCACCCTTGACGAGGTCCGCGAGGCCGATGTCCTCCTTCACGTCGTTGATATCTCACACCCGGATTTTGAAGAGCAGATGACCGTAGTCGAGCAGACGCTCAAAGACATCAGCGCCTTCAACAAGCCGGTCTACGTCATCTTCAACAAGGTCGACGCATACACATATGAGCCGTACGATGAATTCTCCCTGGAGCCCAAAAAGCCCATCAACCGTACACTCGAAGAGCTCAAGAACAGCTGGATTGCCGAAGAAAAAACACCCTGCATCTTCATCTCGGCAAAAGAGCGGATTGGTATAGAAAAATTAAGGAACGACCTTTACAAAATAGTGGCCGAAATCCATGCCGGAAGGTATCCCTTCAATAACTATTTGTGGTAATTGACGGTTAAAACCTGTCGAAAACCATTAAAGTTTCTACGTTCGCCACCAGTCGTGATAAAACAAGAAACAATGAAGAAATACAGCTTGAAAAGCCTGTCCGGCCTACTGATTCTACTTTCTTCTGCAATGTTATTCCTGACAGAATATCAGTTGTTCGGACAGGAAAACAACTCAATATTCAGAGGCCGATATCCTAACCTCTACAACTTCCGATACAACGGAACATATTACTGGGAACCCGACGGTTTCTACAAAGCCGACATCATGTACAACGGCATCGTATATAGGAACGTCAACGCAAACATCGATGCCTGTTCCCAGAATGTAATAGTAATTCCCGACAACTCCTCCCTGCCGGTAATGTTATACAGGGACCAGGTATCATGGGTTCAAAATGAAAAGACCCTTTATGTAAACCTCAACTACCTTGGCTATAAAGATGCCCCTGAAGGATTCTTTGAGGTTCTGAAAGACGATATTACTCCTGTCCTGTTACAGGTTAGAAAAGTAATAGAGAACGTCACAGGAAACAGAAATGGCGGCAGCATCGGATATGTCGATCCGGACTACAAGACTGATGTTATTACCGCTTTCTCCAAGAAAGTGGCATACTATCATATAAAAAGCGGAAAGGTAGAGAAAATCTCGAAGAGAAAAGCGGCCGGAGAATCCTCCAAGATTGACGGCTCGGAAAACACGCTCTCCCCGCAACTTGACGAATGGCATACGGAGGAATTGCCGAAAGGAACACTCTCTGAGCCTAAGCTCCCAAAGAGCGGAATTGGTCTGCCGGAAGGATTCTTCTCAGATAATAAAGGCGGCGCGGCTGCTGTTTCCGGCGGCGTAGACAACCAGACGGCGACATATCGGAACAAGGTGTATACCATTGGAGAAGATGTTCACGGTAAGAGCAAGGCCAGGGTCAGCGGGACAATAACTGACAGGGAAACCGGAGAACCCCTTTGGGGCACAACCGTTTACAATGACAAAACGGACAGCTACACCAGGAGCGACAAAAAAGGTCACTACGTCATTGAACTTCCCACCGGAGAAAACAAGCTCCATTTCATACATGAAGGCAAGGAAGACACCGAACTTATGGTAAATATCCTTTCCGATGGAAGCCTGAACGTTGATCTGCCGGAAAAGGTTACATACATCAAGGAGGCGGTTATATCGGCCTCAAGCATGGAAAACCACAGAAGGACACAGATGGGTATAGAAAGTGTGAGCATGACGACGATGAACAAGATACCGTCGGCCTTCGGGGAAGGAGATATTCTCCGCGCAGTCCTAACACTGCCAGGTGTAAAGTCCGTAGGCGAAGCCTCGGGGGGATTCAATGTCAGGGGTGGTTCTGCCGATGAAAATCTTATCCTCTTCAACGAAAACACAATCTATAATCCCAGCCATCTTTTCGGCATTTTTTCTGCCTTCAACCCGGACGTAGTGGAAAATGTGGACATGTATAAATCTTCCATGCCGGTTGAATATGGCGGCCGATTATCTTCCGTGATGAAGATAACGATGAAAGACGGCGAAATGGAACGGGCAAAAGGAAGTTTAGGTTTAGGCCTTCTTACCGGCCGCATGCACATAGAAGGCCCCATTATCAATGGGAAAACCACATTCATTGCCGCCGCACGCACAACATATTCAGACTGGCTTCTTAACAGGCTCCCTACAAGCAGCACCTATTCCGGTGCAAAGGCCGGATTCTATGACATTAACACCGGCATCACGCACAGGTTCAATAAGAAAACATCCCTGCAGCTGTCCTTCTACCACGCAAAAGACAACTTCACGCTCACAGACAAGGCGGAAAACATTTATGGAAACACCAACGCCTCTGTACTTCTGAGCCATAAAGACCATGATGGGCTTTCCTGGCAGATATCCACAGGATATGACCATTATTCAAATCTGACGGGAGACCACTCCTGGGCAGAAGGTGCATATAACCTTACTACCGTCATTGATCAAGGTTTCCTCAGAGCATGGTGGAAAAAAGCATTTGGAAGCAACATGTTAACCTGGGGTTTCAACAGCTTGTATTATACCCTAAATCCGGGTATGATCGAGCCTTACGGAGACGAATCCGTCATTTCTGCACAACAGATGGCTTTCGAAAATGCATTTGAAGGGGCTGCTTTTGTTTCCGATGAATGGGTTCTGTCAGACAAATTATCCATTGACGGAGGTATGAGGCTTACAGGTTTCACATCACTCTGGGATGCAAAAAAATACTGGAATCCGGAATTTCGCCTGTCGGCAAAATTTTCTCCTGAAGAGACCTTGTCTTTCAAGGCGGGATTCCAGACAATGATACAATATATCCACCTGATTTCAAACACCACCGGCATATCCCCGCTTGACACATGGAAGCTATCCGACGTAAACATCGAGCCCACTACGGGCTACCAGGCGGCCGGAGGAGCGTATTGGACTCACATGGGAACCGGCCTTGATTTCTCTGCAGAGTTTTACTACAAAGGGACGCGCAACTCGCTCGATTACAAGAATGGAGCAAAGTTGTCCATGAACGAAGAACTGTACAAAGATATGGTTAAAGTGTCGGGACGTTCATACGGCATCGAGCTCATGGTAAAGAAACCAACCGGAAAGCTTACCGGCTGGGCATCCTACAGCTATTCCCGCGCCCAGTTCAAAGAAATGGAGAACCACGGCGCAAGCACAATTGCCGGAGGAGACTGGTATAATGCCCCCTTCGACAAGCCGCATGAATTCAAGCTTGTTACAAACTGGGCAATAACCCACAGATACAGCTTGTCTGCAAATGTCGACTACTCTACGGGCAGGCCCTATACTCCACCCATCGGCGTGTATTACTACAAGGGATCTTCAAGGATTGCCTATGGAGAAAGAAACAGTGACCGGATTCCGGACTATTTCCGTGTGGACGCCGCCTTGAACATTGATCCCGGTTTTTACCTGAAAGCCCTCGCACATATATCTTTCACCGTTGGTGTATATAATGTTCTTGGAAGAAAGAATCCCTATTCCGTATATTTTGACGCCCACACCGGAGGAATCATGTCGGCATATATGATTTCGGTATTTGCCACTCAGGTGCCATATATCAACATTAATATTACCTTCTGATGAAAAGATTCCTTTACATATTGATGGCGCTTGCAGCGGCTGCCTCCTGTGTTTACCCTTATGACGCAGCCCTTGAACCGAGGGAAGAACCCGCCCTTGTCTTGGACGGAGACATCGTTATAGGCGGTTATTCTTCAGTGAATGTCAGTTATTTACAGAATTTTGACGGCACCTTCCCGCAGAACAGGAAAGCCCCGGAAATACAGGAATGGTGGATAGAAGACGAAGACGGAAACACAATTAAACCCTCCTCGGACAATTTGGCCGACACCCGCTCGCTTGACCCCTCACGCGGATATCGCATCGTCATGAAAGCCGACGGAAAGACCATCGCGTCCGAATTCAAGAAAACACTTGCCCCGCCCGTCATAAAAAGCGTCTCTTTCCGGGCCGATGAAAAAAATGTATATGGCTATATCACCATCGACCCTTCCGCCGATAATACCGGTTACATAGCAATTAATACAGAAGAGATCTGGCACTTCCATGCCCAATTGATACAATACTTCGACATTCAAGTTTACGACATAGACGGAGAGCCCATGTATTTTGTGGTCGGTGCCGAGACCATTCCCCAGGAGAATTACTGGTGCTGGAAAAAAATTACAAATGACAGCCCCCTCATCATTGATATCTCCCGTTTTGAAGGCAACAATGTTCCCGAAATCTTGTTTACTTCTTTCCCCAGGAAAAACGACCGTAATCATGATGAGTACCATATAAGGGTAAGTGCCAGGACTTTAAGTAAAGAGGAATATCAATACTATTACAACCTGTCCATTGAAGGAAACGTATCCAATGACCTTTTCTCTCCAAATCCCGGAGAGCTTTCCGGAAGCGTATATAATGTAGAAAACCCTTCGGAATCCGTCTTCGGAGACATTTCCGTTTATCAGCCGGCAATGGCAAACGGCAGTCTGAACGGACAATACGGCGTCCCCGCAGGCAGGCCCGATGACAGTTTCTTTACCAAGGTTCCCGCCGAGAGAATACCCCTGTTCTACTATGAACTTAACTTCCGGCCGATAATAAGCTTATTTGACGATATTGGGCCCTATGTTGGCTGGGCTCATAAACGCTGTGTAGACTGCACCCTTGACGGAGGTACAAAGGAAGTACCGGAATTCACCTATTGAAAACAATGAAAAGAATTACCGCCATATTATTTTTGCTTGTTCTGTGCCTTGAAAGCTACGGGACCGGACGTGTATATGTTTCTACGGACAGGAATGCCTATATTGCCGGAGAAAGAGTCTGGTGTTCCCTTTTCAATACCGGCATTGACGGCACCATTACGTCTGAAAGCGCCATTGCGTATGTAGAACTGCTGTCTGAAAACGGTTCTGCCCTTCAAACAAAGATAGGGCTCATGAAAGGACGCGGAAGCGGAGAATTTTCACTTCCGTCCGGTCTTCCCACCGGTAACTATCGTCTGGTTGCATATACCGCGGCGCAGAATCCTGAATCGGCACTTGCCGGATCACGCATAATCAGTGTCTATAATACTTTTACCGGAGCCAAGCTTAACTCCGTAAAAGTAGCGGAAACTGCACCGGCCATACACGAAAAAGACTATTCTGACGGTATTTCCATCACCGTTCCCGCCTTCGCCAAAACAGATTCTCCCTTCTCCCTGAACCTTTATTCCGACCTGGCCGATGTCGCTGTCTCCATCTATCATGAAGACCAGCTTATAGGCCTGCCGCTGAGCAATATTACTGGGTTCTTCGAACAATTCCCTTTACCGGCAGAACCCGATTTCAGCAAGCCGGAAGCAACCGGAGAGATAATACATGCCGTAGCAAGCGGAGTTAACGGCACCCAGGCGGCCGTCCTTTCCTGTGCAGGAAGCGTTGATGACACATATATCGCCAATACTGGTGATGACGGAAGCCTGGTATTCCCTACCGGAAATATTTACGGAAACAGGGAAATGGTATGTGAAATACCTGAAGGCGGTAATGATGTCCGCCTTCAGATACTCAGCCCGTACAGACATCCGAAGGCGGAGGACATTCCTTCCTTGACTTTAGGCAAGGATATGTTCGCTGCGCTGGTCAACAGAAAGGCCTCCCTTAACTTTCAAGTTGCCGCAGATACACTTGTTGAATTCCTTCCAAGAAGGATAGACCCCGTATTTGGCGGAGTAGTCTGGGAGAGATATAATCTTGACGAATATCAGCGATTCCCTACAGTAAAGGAAGTAATCACAGAGATTCTTAACGGCTTGAAGGTGAGGCGTTATGACGGAAAGCCCATATTCCGGCTGATGACTACCAACCAAGGCGACAGCCGCAGAGTTCTCAAGGACCACATCCTTGCAATGATGGATGGCGTTGTTATCACAGACCCGGAACTCATTCTCTCGTTTGACGCCATGCTGCTTCAGGAAGTAGCAATCTGCCGCCAGCCTGTCGTATTTGGCAATCTGCTCTATAACGGAGTTGTAAACTTCATGACCAAGAATAACTACGTCACGGCACTCTCTTTTGCACCAAAGGTCAGGGTAATAGATTTTCAGGGAGTCCGCTATCCTGTGGCCTACAATGGAGAAAAACCAAAGGAGTCTGGGCAGGACTTGCGCAAACTCCTTTACTGGCACCCGTCACTGAAAGTGAACGGAAATACTTCCATACTGATCAATACCCCTTCTTATGAAGGGCGGTTCAGGGTTGTCTGTGAAGGTATCGGCAAAGATGGAAAGCCCGTCATAGCCGTCTCCTCGTTTGAGGTTCGCTGAATCAGAAAGCGTACCCCAGAGACAGAACCGTGGTCCCCGACACGCTTGCTGTACCAAGGAGGACAGCGGCATCAAGGGAGAAACCGGCGAATTTTGCGCCAATTCCGAAAGAACCATAAGAAGGAATACCTGCCGATGCATTTCCATAGTGGAAACCGGCACGGGCAAACAGCATATCCTTGAAATTGTACTGAGCTCCGGCGGCGGCCATCACCCCGGCCCCTGCAAGATATTCCGCCTGTGCCATCAGGGTGACGGACGAGATATCGTATGAGGCTCCACCCCTGACATCCATTACCGGAGACGCTATATTGCGTATGTTCAGACCGGCCTTGAGGGCACCGGAAACATACATTGCTGCAGCATCCAGGCCGAAATAAGAAGAGCTGGACCCCTCTGCCAGGGCAAAAGAGGCAAACTTCACATTTGCGCCGACTGAAAGCCCGTCCATCACCAGGTAAGAAACACCTGCCGTAACGGCCATCTCCGACGGAGTGAATTCACCTGTCGAACGGCCGTCCGCAGCATACGTTGCGTACGGTTCATAAGAAAGCCGTTTGACATCGATACCGGCAGCCAGGGCCGATGATATCTTATAGAAGCCCGCTGCAGAAATCATCTGCATCTTCACCGAAGACGGGTTGATTATGCTGAAACCGGCACCTGCCGCCATGGTCTTGTCGTACAGAGACATTGCCGCCGGGTTGTTGTCCAGGGCATAAGCATCGGCCTGTATGGTCACAGAAGCACCGGATAAACCCGCACTGACGGCATCTCCCGTCCTTATGAAGGAATTTACAACCTGGGCCGATATCGTTCCGGAGAAGGCAAATAAAGCGGCAAATATGCCAATTAAATACAATCTTTTCATCTTCCTACAACTTCACGAGGTTAATGTCTTTACTGTCTGAACCCGCCTTGAAAACAGCCTTATATATTCCCGAAGGAAGGTTTCTCATATCTACGGTCGCCGGTTCAAAAGGAGAGGCCTGCACGTCGGCCGAGAAAACTGTCGCGCCAAGGGATGAAATAATACTGACAGAAACGGTCCCTTCCGAATTCGGCCTTATCATGAGAAAATCCTTTACAGGATTGGGATAGGCCTCTATGCTGGTATTTCCGTCCTTTACAAGCACACGGAATGTCGCTTCTGCGGTTGCTCCGTGTGCATCGGCAGCGGTAATGGTGAATGTTGCACTGCCGTAGGAGTTTGATGTAAGAGTGAGAGACCCGTCTGCGGCAAGGTCCGTCTTCACTATAATACTTACTGTAGATGAGGCAATACTGTAGGTAAGAGTCTCACCGTCTGCATCGGCAAAAAGTCCGGAAACAGAAACTGTCTTTGTCTGGTTCAGTGCCGTAAACAATTGATCCTCAAGTTCTGAAATCACCGTGGGCGCATTGTTTGACAGAATCGTATAACTGAACTCCAGCTCCTCGGCTTCGTAAGAGTCGCTGACTGTCAGCTTTTCGTCATAGGTGCCAGCATTTGCGCTCATTGCGTCTACGGTAAAGGTTATAGTATCGACGCCGTCGAATTTCACGGTTGTTCCCTTCCTTTCTTTATCAAGGGAATATGTCAACGTATGACCGTCGGGGTCTGAAATGCGGAACCTGAGGGATTTGCTCTCGTGAGAATGCATCGTCATTGAAGTTCCGTCCAAAGGAGTAATGACCGGCTTGGTGTTGCCTCCTGTCTGGCCGGAATACTCCGGTGAAAGGGCCGAAACCATGCCGGAAACACTCTCGGAATTGATTCTGAAATAGTATTTTGTATTGAATGACAGACCCTTTATCTCCTGTTCCAGTTTCGTTCCATAGGGAGCGCCATACGAAACAATTCTCATAGTCTCAACATCGTCTGAAAGATTTGCCGGGTCAAGACTTGCAAGAGAGGATGTGCTGTAGTATAAATTGAAACAATACGGATGTTTAACCTCTTCAGAACCAGGAACTGTCCACTTGAATGTAACATTGTTTGAAACAGCAGAAACTGACGCTTCCGATACGGGCATCGGCTCGGTGTCGTCATCGGCAATAAGAGCGGCATAAGCGTCTACGAGGCCGGCGCCAAGCTTGGTCGAAAAACTGCCGTTTTCTTCAAGCGCCCGCTTATTTGCGGTACTCTGAAGCAAATAGATCAGCTTTTCCCTCGTAAAGCCCTTCTTTCCGGCACCGTAATACGAAACGACAAGTGCCGCTACGCCTGTTACGTGAGGCGCCGCCATAGAAGAGCCCTGCATGTTTCCATACGAGTTACCGGGCAGGGTAGAATGAATATAAGTACCCCTGTTGGCATCTCCGCCGGGGGCACAGATATCAACCCATTCTCCAAAACTTGTAAAGTATGAACGAACGTAATTTGCGCTGAGGGCGGCAACCGCAAAGACTTCTTCTTCCATCGCCGGGTGAGAGACCTCCAGGCCTTCGTTTCCGGCGGCAAAAACGATGAGTCCCCCTGCCATAGGGCCGGTCTGCTCTTCTGTATCAGGGTCTTTTCCTGCGTATTTGTTAAAATACCTGAAGGCCTGAAGAAGTGCCGATGAGGTCTGAGTCTCGGGGTTCGTATATCCCCAGCTGCAGTTCATAAGGACAGCTCCATTATCAGCAGCATAAACTATTGATTCCGGGGTTTTTGCGCCATGTGATCCATCCAGTGTCTGGGTTACCATAATACGGACGCCGGAATCAGGGGAACCATTACCTCCCGCGACACCGGCAACGCCTATTCCGTTATTGCTCACGGCGGCGATAGTACCGGCTACATGTGTTCCATGGTCTCCGGGTTCGATCTTTCCTACGGTTGAAGTTCCGTCGTAACTCATGAAACTATAACCATAGATATCGTCTACATAGCCGTTGTTGTCATCATCTTCTCCCTGAACGCCGTTCAATTCTGCAGTATTTACCCACATATTGGCAGCAAGGTCTTCGTGGGTGTAATCTACACCGGCATCGTTGACAGCAACAATAACTACCGGTTTTCCTGTTTCAATGGTCCATGCTTTGAACGCATTGACATCGCAACCGGCATTCCACTGGGTTTTGCTTCCATCATTCGAAAGGCCCCAGAGCAAACCGATTTTGGGATCGTTGAAAGGATAATCGGTGCTCTTTATGTTCGGAACAGGTTCTACCTTATCGATACCTCTGACACCTTCAAGGGAAACCGATGCTTTTGTTGGAACTGTGTTTCCATCATAAACAACAGTATACCACCGATGCAGGCCTTCGGCCCTGTGACGGGCTTCAAAACGACCGGCATCCGGGAAAGTACGGGATATTTTATAATTACCCAGACATGACAGATCAAGGCCAGGATTATCTGGGCCGGCGATATCGTCGCTTACCAAAATCATCAACTGGCCGGGAATCGTGCTTTTCAGCTTCTGTTCTGCTTTCTCTGCGGGAGGCGGAATTGACTCCATTGTACAGGATAATGCACCGCACAAAGCCAGGGAAAGGAAGAATAAATGACTTTTGTTCATCTTAAATAATAAGAGAGAAACAAAAGGCCGCAATAATTGTTTGCGGCCTTTTGAATGTTTCAAGAATAATAACTATTCACCGTAGTTTGCGCCATACCAATCGCCAAGGTCGGTAGGAGCACCGGGAAGAGAGGCAAACAGGGTGTATCCATATTTACAGTTCCAACCGCCTACTCCATTAACATACCAATAAGGGACAAGTGCGAAATAGTAATCATCCACAAATACATTGTATTTATCATAATCAGCTGCAGAGGAAGAAGCCTCGCTCGGGAAGTACGCCGTTACGCAGTGATTGGCATCATAGAGATAAGGCGTATCAAACGAATCGAACTTGACCGTTTTATCATCATTGACAGTAAATGAGATGTATGCGGGCTTGGCACCTTCACCAACTGATGAAGCATAAGGATCCATAAAGCGGTAGATATTGAATCCCTCTGCCTTCAGAACCTCAACGTCATCAAACAATTCACCCTCCCAGAATACATCCAGGAACTGGCCCTTGCCAAGAGATTCCCATGAGAAGGCCTTTGCAAGTGTACAGTTTACAGAAAGTTTGGAGAAAGAAAGACTGGTTTCCTCTTTAGGAATGTCGATTGAAATCTTTCCCTTAAAGGTTTCACCAACAGACATATTAGTGATATCCAGAACAATTTCTGCAGATATTTCTCCGGCAGCAAAAGTCACAGATGCAGGGCATGTAATAGCTGCAGGAAGAGTTGATGTAAGATTCACTGTAACTGCAGATGTCGCAATACTGCGGGAAATAGGAATTACAAATGTTTTCTGTGCGGCAGGAATCTCCTGGTTAACAACTACGTCCTGGACAAAAGTAACGTTGTTGGAAAGGTTGGCAACTGTACTTTCATCAAAGATGGTAGAGACTGCGTCGACGTTACAAGATACAGCAACAAGAGCTGTTGTAGCAAGAACAGATATGGCGTTAAAAATCTTTTTCATAATCATAATCGTTCTAAAGTTGATTATTCGCCACTGGCGGTAGGAGCATTTGCAGGATCATCTCCCTCCAGATTGCTGGCAGGATAACTTGACACAGGATTCTGGAGAATGAGACTATTGGCGTCGGTCTCTTTCTTGGGGATTGTCATAACCCAGTCGAAAGATTCAGGGTCATCTGTGTGCAGGTCATTCAGGAGAGCTGTGATAGGGTGTCCCATCTCTGCCGTACGCTTGAAGCCCTGACGGAGACGCTTGATATCGTACACACGGCCATATTCACCCCAAAGTTCAATACGACGTTGGATGAGGATTTCCTCAAGGAGGGAGCCGGTAAGGTCTGTAGTAAGAGCACCAAGGGCGGTACCAGTCTTTGCAGAGCAGTCATATCCTGCTTCACGGGTTGCCATGAGGTCGTTAAGGGCTGTCTTAGCTTCAGGCTCATTACCAAGGCGGCAAGCGGTTTCAGCAATAATCAGCTGCATTTCAGGAGCGCGCATGAAGATGTGGTCTGCACCGGTATAGGGGTTGCTGGCATCCTTGAACAGGAACTTGTACTGCTGATAGCCCTTTGTTGAACCATCTGCGAGGGTTTCATAACTCCACCATGACTGGCGGGCGTCAGTGGCGGCCATTTTGTCATGCAGCCATGCAGAGAGGCACTTACGTGCTCTTGCACCATAACCACCGAATGCAATATCCATATGGGCAAGGAACTGAGGGTTGGTTGTACCCTGGTCGGTGATGATTTCAGCACCCCAGAGAACACTCTTGTCCTGTGCGTCATTATAATGGAATGCGGCATCGAACTTATAGTCACCACCCTGGACAGCAATTACAGCTGCATCATGAGCCTTCTGGTATTCACCCATGTAAAGGGCAATACGGGCCTTGATACCGTTGGCAACGTACTTGTCAATGTGGGAGACATGCTTCTGCGGAGTATCGCCAATAAGCTCTATAGCCTGGTCGATGTCTGCGATTGCCTGGTCGAACACTTCCTTGTTGGTTGAACGGGCCTTACCCTGGGTGCCAGCAACAGTTGGCTCGGTGTAGATAGGAACACAGAGACGGTCTTCGTGGCCGATGTAGCTACGGGCAAACAACATTCCGCAATAAGCGTAAGCCCATGCACGGAAGGCATATGCGTTTCCAACAATATAGTTTACTTCCGATTCGGCACCTTCCATCTGGTCAGCGGCGTCGATGATGTAATTCATGTTGGATATGAGAGTGTAATAGTAGTTCCATGCATCATAGGGACGCCAGGTTGTACTATTCAAAGCATCCTTTACGTCGTACAGATAGTCATACCAGAACCAGCCGCTACCAGCAGCAGCCATAACCATATCTTCACCCATAAGGTCTGCCATAAGGTTATATGACTGAGGGCCGAAGCACTGGTGGTAGTTTCCGGTTGTGGTCTGACCCCACTGCCAGAAGAAGCGGATTGCTCCGTTAAGAGCCATGAGACCACCTTCGGTATCCTCGAATACGGTGTCTCCGGAGACAGCGTCCGTAGGGTTGGTGTTGAGCAGCTCGGGGTTGCAGGAAACAGTGCTTGCCAGAACTGCAAAAGCGGCCATTATAGAGAATAAAATCTTTTTCATGTTCTTTTCTCCTTATATTAGAAGTTAATATCGACACCGAGAGAGAGGGTGCGGGTAGGAGTATAAGCGTAGTTGGTACCACCGGAGATGCTGTACTGAGGATCAAGACCGTTCAGCTTGCTGAAGAGGGCGATATTGTCTGCAACAGCAAACACCCTGAAGGACTTGATACCAACTTTCTTGGTGGTCTTGGTAGGAAGAGTGTAACCAAGTTGGATAGACTTGATGGCAAGATATGATGCATCAATGAGCCAGCGGTCTGCAGCAAGGTTTCCTGAATTCACGAGAAGGACAGGGACGTCAGTGACATCACCGGGCTTCTGCCAGCGGCGGAGTACGTGCTTGCTCCAGGTATCACCTGCATAAGTAACCTCCATTGTTCCGCCATAAACGGAATCGTAGGTCTTTCCGCCCAGGGAGAATGTGGTGAGGAAGCTGAAATCAACGGGACCAAACTGGAAGTCAGAACCGAAGGAGCCCTGAAGAATAGGTTCACGGCTTCCCATGTAGTATCTGCTGTTGTTGGCCTTTGTCTTGTCATTGGTGACATACTCTTCGCCAGTCATATAGGTCTTGAGGTTTTCGTTCCACCATATATCCTTGCCGTCTTTCTTGAGTTCCTGTCCTGCTTTCTTGAGTTCGTTGACTTCATCTTCACTTACGGAATCATATGCCCAGTAAAGCTGCTGTCCGTTTGCGGGGTCTACACCGGCAGACTTAGGAATATAGTAGGTATATATAGGCATTCCAACCTTGATAACATATGCACCGGAGGTGATGGTGTCATCAGTAGTAAGGGCAAGAACCTTGTTCCTGTTGAAATAACCCATGAGAGTGGAGCTTGCACGGAAGTTGCCGCTGTTCACCCAGTTGAAGCGTAATGTTGCTTCAAGACCCTTGTTGCGCATTGAGCCCACGTTTGCATTGTAACCGTCGAAACCGGTTGATGTAGGCATCGGGAAGCTCAGGAGCAGGTCGCTGGTGAGTGAGTTGTAATACTCTGCGGTAACATTGAGGAACCTGTTGAAGAAAGTACCTTCAATACCATAGTTCCAAGTTCCCTTCTTTTCCCATGAAACTGCAGGGTTTGCAAGGGATGAAACGATAGCACCGGAGTTGTTTGCATTTGCATAGGTGAGGTCGTAGAAGGACTGCCATGCATAGTAGCTGCTGAGACCGTCGTTACCAAGTTCACCGTAGGAAATACGGGCGCTGAGGTTGTCAATCCATTCAATATCCTTTACGAAGCCTTCCTGGGACAGACGCCAGGAACCACCCAGAGACCAGAACTGACCCCAACGATTCTTCTCATAGAAACGGGAAGAACCATCCTTACGCCAGGTTGCCTCGATATAGTATTTGTCTGCATAATCTGCAGCGAGACGGGCGAAGTAAGACTCCATCCTGTAGACGTCGGAATAGGAGTTGTTACCGGTTACATTTGTAGCAGGAGCAAGTTCCATGATGCCGGGATACACACCTGTACGTTCGGCATAGAGATACTTGTAATTGTAGTTGTAATACTCGTGACCAAGCTGGCCAAGGAAGTGGAGCTTGCCGAATTCACGCTCATACTTGAGAATCTGGTTCCAGGTATAAGAGAATGTACGGGTTGAGTACTTGTCAACTTCACCGCCAACGGAAGAACCGTCACCGTGATAAGGGTTGTAGTAAGATGTAATGTAACGACCGGAAATGTCGGCACCGAAGTTTGTAGAAAGGGTAAGGCCCTTCAGGATTCCAAGTTCATCGCTGTCTCCGCCGAGAACTGCATATGTGCGGACGCTGGAGTTGTCACGGATGGTTTCATACTTGTTGTCATAGAGATCACCCACAACGTTGAACCTTGAAGCCTTCGGACGGCCGTTCATACCATAGTCATACTGCTTGTTGCCTGTTTCGTCAAGAGCATCCTTCTTATCGTTATCCTTCAGATAAACGGGATAGATAGGAGCCATGAACTGTGCTGTATACCAAGCGTTGCCGGTCTGTGTATTAGAATACTGGGAAGAATTCTGGTTGGTGTATGCATAGCTTGCACTTGCACCCATTGACAGCCAGTTGTTAGCAATATGGTCTACATTTGCACGGAGGGAGTAACGCTTGAAGTTTGTGGTGATGAGAACACCGTTATCGTCAAGCAGACCAACTGAAAATGCATATTTGGTCTTGCTGTCACCGCCGCTTACACCAAGCTGATACTCCTTGCGGACAGCTTTCTTGTTGGTGAGAATGTCAAGCCAGTTTTCGTTCCATGCAGAAACTGCATCTGCGCGGATGAGACCTGTTTCAGGGTCGATGATCTTATCCCAGGAGTAGTTTGTATAAGGGTTGTAGAATTCTCCACCGAGGGAAGCGGACATATTTGCAGAAGCAAGTTCCTTTGCTGTCTCAAGCGAATAACCACCCTTGATGTAGTAGTTGTTCTTGAGGGCTTCCCAAGTAAGTTCAACAAACTCGTCCTGGTTTACCATGTCATACGTCTTCAGTGAACGTGACTGGAGACCTACGGTTGCCTTGAAGTTTACGACAGAGTTGCCTTCACTACCACGCTTGGTGGTAATGAGGATAACACCATTAGCAGCACGGGAACCGTAGAGGGCTGCGGCTGATGCGTCCTTGAGGACGGTCATGGTCTCAATGTCGTTAGGGTTGATTGAGGAAAGGGTTCCGGCAAAAGGAATACCGTCAACAACGTACAGAGGTGAAGATGAAGCGTTGATGGAACCGGTACCACGAATCTGGATGGATGCGCCTTCACCAGGCTGTCCGGAACCGGATGTTGTGGAAATACCTGCTACCATACCTTCAATGGCCTTGGTAACGTTGGAAACAGTACGCTGCTGGAGTTTTTCACTCTTGACGGTAGCTGCAGATCCTGTGAAAGATGATTTCTTTGCAGTACCATAAGCAACCACTATCGTCTCCTCGAGAGCCTCTGAATCAGGTTCAAGGTTGATGTTTATAACACCCCTGCCATTGACTGCCTCAACTACTGTAACATAACCTACAGCAGAGAATTCCAGTGTTGCGTTGGCCGAAGCGTTGATCGTAAAGGCGCCTTCAGCATCGGAAGAAACACCATTCATGGTGCCTTTTACCATAACAGCTGCAAAAGGAATGCCTTCACCAGTGGACGCATCCTTGACGGTACCAGAAATGCGCATGTTCTGTGCGCTTAACGTGGTAACCAGGAGCACAAGGATGGTGCTGAGAAACAGTTTTGCTCTTTTCATAAGCTTACTGGGTTAAGTTAAACATAATTATTGATACAAAAATTCTTTTCTTTGCATCTGAATACACTACTAAACGTCCGTTTAAATTAACGGATAATCGTTGCAAAAATGAGAAAACAATTTCAAAAATGCAAACGATCGAAAACGCGTATCAAATGCGATAAAATAAGGTTATTTCAAGTTTTTAAGGTTTTTTATTTTTTGGTTTGGCGAAATTTAATTATAAATTCACATAAATCAAACGAATTCAGTAATAATTTTTAATTTAAAATTTTTTTAAAAATTTGTTTGTTTATGCTCTTTTTAGCGTAATTTCATGTCTTTCAAATACCTGGAAAGCGTGTTTCTATGGATTTTTAACTGCTTGGCAATAACCGAAAGTGTTTCGCCATCGGCCAATTTTTTACTTATTTCCGGATATTTTTCCTGAAAGCGGAACCAGTCTTTTGACCTGCCGGCAGGTCGGCCGAGCTTTACCCCTGCTGCCTTTTTGGCGGCAAGGGCCTCGCGCGTGCGTTGAGATATAAGATTGCGCTCTATTTCAGCGGCAAGGGAGAACGCGAAAGCGATAATCTTGGAATTCAACGTGTCAGACAATTCAAAGTTGTCCTTGATAGAATAAATACGGATGCCGATTTGAGAGCAGGTATTGAGGATGGACATTACCATCATCATGTTCCTTCCAAGCCTCGATAGTTCCGTGCAAACAAGGGTATCTTCCGGAGACATGCGCCTTAAAAGGCGGCCAAGGACCCTTTTTTCCACTTTTCTGGTACCGGACACTGTCTCCTCTACCCACTTGTCAACCTTCATACCCCTGCGCTTGCACCAATTTTCGATTTCGAACTTTTGGCTCTCATATGACTGCAATTCCGTACTCACGCGGATGTATGCATAAATCATTTTTATTAAAAAAGGGGAGATTTGTTAAAGTTAGTAAATGTTTCATTAAAAGGACATATAAAAGGGCAAAAAAGTGTATCAATATTTATGTTTAACTAACCTTCTTATGCTTATGAAAGAAATTCGGATTTTTTTCTCGGCAATGGTTTTGACCCTGGTGTCCTTTACTGCAATGGCTCAGAGCAGCATCTCCGGTAAAGTATCTGACGAAAATGGCGATCCTATCCCTGGTGCCAGTATCGTTCTAAAAGGAAACACCAGCGTTTATGCCCTTACCGACACAGGTGGTCAGTTCTCGCTCAAAGCTCCATCTGACGGCGTTCTTTTAGTAGACTGCCTTGGCTTCGTGGGTCAGGAAGTTGCTATTAACGGCCGCAAGGTGGTCAATGTAGTTCTTGAGCAGGACAGCCAGCTTTTGGATGAAACTATTGTTGTTGCTTTCGGTACAACGACAAAAGAGGCATTTACAGGTTCTGCAGCAGTTGTGAAGGCTGAAGAACTACAGAAGCGCCAGACCACAAATGTTGCCAATGCCCTTGTGGGTAATGTTCCCGGCCTTCAGATGAGAGGTCAGTCCGGAGCCCCTGGCGCCGGCGCAGGTTCAATGAACATCCGTGGTATTGCTTCCATGTATGCTTCAACAGACCCGCTCATCATCGTTGACGGAGCTCCCTACTCTGCAAGCTTGTCAAACATTCCCCAGAGTGATATTGAATCCGTGACAGTCCTCAAGGATGCCGCATCCGCAGCTCTTTACGGTGCCCGTGGTGCTGCCGGTGTCATCATTGTTACAACAAAGAAAGGACGTAGCGGTGATGCAGTTGTCAATGTAGACGCTCGTTTCGGTTTCAACAGTCGCGCTATCCAGGATTATGATCTCATCACCGATCCTGCTGCTTACTATGAGGCATACTATGCACAGTTGTTCAACTATTCATACTATGGTCAGAACAATACTATAGATTATGCAAACAACTGGGCCAATACCCAGATGATTAACCACCTTGGTTATCAGGTGTTCACGACTCCCGTAAACAGTGAAACCGGCCTTCCCGAACTTCTTATCGGCAAGAATGGTAAAATCAACCCCAATGCAACGCTTGGCTATGCTTTGGATGTTACCGATGAGTCGGGGAAAATCCTGGAGTCTTACTGGCTGCAGCCCGACAACTGGACCAATGAGGCATACAAGAAAGCTCTCCGCAAGGAGTATAATGTCAGTGTTACCGGGGGCAACGACCGTGCAAGTTTCTATGCAAGCGTCGGCTATCTCAATGAAGACGGTATCATTGAATTCTCCGGCTATGAGCGTCTTTCCGCAAGACTAAAGGCCGAATACAAGGCAAAGAACTGGCTTAAGGTTGGAGGTAATGTAGGTTTCGTAAATTCAGTTACCACATCCAACCCCAACATGAGTGCTTCCCAACTTGGTTCCACAAACCTGATGTACTACACCTCCAACATTGCTCCTATCTATCCTATCTATGTGCGTGGAGTTGATGCTGTCGTAGGTGCAGACGGCAAGGTTACATATGGTCAGCCTTATATCCGTACAGACGAAAACGGAAATCCTCAGTATGACTATGGCCGTCCCGGTCAGGATTATCCTGTTGCCCGTGCTTTCCTCCAGACAGGTAACCCTCTTGGAGCAAACAGGTACAATGTTTCCAAATCCAATGGCAACCAGCTCAACGGAAACATGTTTGCCGAATTCCAGATTCTCCCTTCATTGACTTTCAATATCACTACAACCGCAATTCTTGGCCTTACAAACCAGACCTTCTATGATAACGGTCTCTATGGTCCAAAGGTTGGTGTCCATGGTGAACTTGACAAGTATTCATCTGTTAATCTCCGTACCAATAATCTTCAGACACTCAACTATGTCAAGGAATTTGGCAAGAGTTCTCTGAATATAACAGCAGGTCACGAATATTACAAGACCAATGGATCTTCCCTCGAAGCTGTAGCACAGGGTGCGTATACCCCTGAAATTCTTGAAATCAATGCATTTGCAAAGAAACTCACTTCATATTCTTCTTCTAGCATGTATAATGTGGAAGGCTATTTTGTGAGTGCTCAGTACAATCTTGATCAGAAATATTATCTGTCAGCATCTTTCCGTAGGGATGCAACTTCCAATTTCGCAAAGGAAAACCGCTGGGGTAACTTCTGGTCTGTCGGCGGCGCATGGATTCTCTCCAAGGAGAAACTATTCGAATCTTCCGATATTATTGACATCCTGAAGTTAAAGGCCTCCATCGGACAGCAGGGTAATGACGGAGTTGGTTCATATTGCTACACTGACCTTTATACCATCACCACCTCCGGTGAATACACTATGGCTCCTGAATTTGCCCGTATCGGTAACCCTAATATTACTTGGGAAACCACTACAAATGCCAACGTTGGCTTGGAATTCAGCTTATACAAAGGCCGTCTTTCCGGAGGCATCGACTTCTACAACAAGATTTCTGACGGTCAGCTCTTCTGGCTTTCCGTAGCAGAATCCGTTGGTTCCCGCGGATATTACGGCAACATGGGTAAGATCCAGAACAGTGGTATTGAAATCTCTCTGAATGCAGACATTATCCGTTCCCGTGCCATTACCTGGAACGTAAACTTCAACATCGCCACTAACAGCGATAAGATCCTCACTCTTCCTGAGTCCAAGATGGTCGACCCTGAAAATGGCGTCAGAGGCTTTACAGAAAGCTCAAGATGGATGGAAGAAGGTGGTTCCATGTATGCAATTTTCCGCAAGGCTTATGCCGGCGTAAATGAGCAGGGTGAAGCTCTTTATTGGATTGATGACGATCTCAAAGGTGCAGTGAACCGTCCCGGTACCAACCACTCCAGAACTACAACTGTTTGGTCTGACGCTTCTTACTACAACTTTGGAAGCTCACTTCCCAAGGCTTTTGGCGGTTTCGGAACTTCTCTCCGTCTTGGTCACCTTGACTTCTCTGCCACATTTGATTATCAGATCGGCGGACTTATCTATGATTCACGTTATGCTGGCTATATGAGCCCTTGCGTCTCCTCCGGAGATGCCGGTTCTGCTTTCCACAAGGACTGGATCAAGTCTTGGAGCCCGAACAACACATCAAGCAACATCCCTCGCTGGCAGTATACAGACCGTTATACGACATCTGCATCTGACCGTTTCCTCACAGACGCAAGCTACCTGAATTTTCAGTCTTTCACTGTGGGTTATACTCTTGAAAAAGCCATTAAGGGCATTTCTAAGATTCGTGTATACGCTGCTGGCGAAAATCTTGGATTCTGGTCTGCAAGAAAGGGTCTGGATCCTCGCTATTCCTTCACCGGAACTGCTTCTCTCGCTGTGTATTCTCCTGTTCGCACCGTTTCCGGTGGTGTTCAGATTACATTCTAATTTAAAGGAGAAATGACTATGAAAAAGATATTTGCAATTGTTTCTCTCGCTGCTACAGTCTTGTTTACTTCATGTATTCAGGAGACGAACCCGCAGTCAAGTACAATTACTGCTGAACAGGCCGCGAACGCGCCTGGAGCCTTCCAGAACTTTGTGGATGCAATCACTAACTCTCTCTGTGGCCAGTTCACATATAATGGAAATGATCAGACTTCCCCCTGGGACTTCGGTTATCCTTCGTTCTTCCTTCAGAGGGATGTAATGGGTCAGGATATAGCTATTGAGGATTCCGGTTCCGAGTGGTATAGGACCTGGTATATTTGCGGTCCCGCATTGGGCCCCGGTTATGCTATCACCCAGCTTCCCTGGACCTATTATTATGGCTGGATCAAGAACTGCAACGTAGTTATTGCCGCTGCAGGTGAAAATCCTTCCGATGACAGAAAGGCGGGTCTTGGTATTGCACATGCAATGCGTGCAATGTTCTACATGGATCTTGCCCGTATGTATACTTCCAAGAACTATATTCAGGACAAGAACTCCCTTACTGTTCCTATCGTCAAGGAGACTACTACGACCGACGAGGCCAATAATAATCCCCGTGCTACCAATGAGGATATCTGGGCCTTTATCCTTGATGACCTAAATAAGGCAGAAACCGAGCTTGAAGGATTTGTCCGTGCCGACAAGAACGTTCCCGACGTCTCTGTTGTTTACGGTCTGAAAGCCCGCGCTTATCTTGAGACAGGAGATTGGAGCCATGCTAAAGAATTCGCCAAGAAGGCACAAGAAGGTTATACCATTATGACTCAGGCCCAGTACCTGAGCCAAACAGATGGTTTCAACAAGCCCAACGATTCCTGGATGTTCGCCTGCACATTCAAGTCTGATGACAAGAACATTCAACTTAACGACGCTGACTCCTGCTGGGGATCGCAGATGATTATCGAGGTTTCTCCTTCTGGTTGCGGTTATTCTGCAAACTATGTAGGTCCCAAGCGTATCGATGCCCATCTTTACAGCACTATCCCCGCAACGGATTTCCGCCGCATGTGCTGGATTGATCCTGCCATTGATGAACTTTCTACCAAGGCAGACATGGTTGCTGCTCTTGCTGCATATTCCGATGATCCCGCAGGTCTTTTCACTACAGGATATCAGGTCAGTGCACGTGAGTCTGTTGGTCTGATGCCTGTGAAATTCCGTCCAAAGGATGGTGAACACGCAGACCAGTATGCTGCTTTCACGGTATCCGTTCCGCTCATGCGTGTAGAGGAGATGTACCTTATCGAGGCTGAAGCTGCCGGTATGCTTAACGAGTCAGAAGGACAGGCTCTTCTTGAGGCCTTTGCAAAGACCCGCGACGCTTCTTATGTTTATGGCAGCCACAACGAGGGTTACAACAGCACTTTCGCTACTCCTTTCCAGAACGAAGTTTGGTGGCAGCGCCGTGTAGAATTCTGGGGTGAAGGTTTTGCTACCTTTGATATCAAGCGTCTTTCTAAGGGTATCATTCGCAGCTATGCCGGTACCAATCATATCGAGGGCTACCTCTGGAACACAACAGAAGTTCCTGCTTGGATGACTCTCTGCTTCGTAGGAACCGAGGCTAACTATAACAAGGCTCTTGTCCAGAACCCTACACCTATTCCTCCTACCGAAGATTCAGATCCTTTTAACTTTAATTAATCCGCAACAATATGAAGAAGTATATTTCTATCATAGCATCGGCAGCCGCACTAATTCTTTCCGGCTGCGCTGCAAAGGAAGGAACCGAGCCCGGTACAGACGCTTCTCCGAAAGTTGTCGTTTATACATACAACCCCGGAGCAGGATATAATCCGGACAATGATGTCGCAGTCAAAATAACCACAAACGGAGTCGTTGATGAGGTTTATTATCTGCTTGAAAAGGCCGATGATTTCAACGCCAACCTTGAATCCAAAGGTGAAAGCGGATACGCTGACTACATCAAGGCTAATGGTATCAAAGCGACTCTCGAGACTCTTGAGTTCAACGGCAGCAAGTACTTCAATACCATTATTACCAATGTTCTTGGTGAAAGCAAGATTGTTGCAGTGGGAGTTTCTTCCGGCAACTATTCTATTGCGAATGCTGATTTCGTTGGCCTTACATGGACTGATCTTGCAAGCGGAACCTTCTCGTCCGAAACAATGACCAAACTTGGGTTGTCTTCAATCCCCGCAAAGCTGCAGAAGTGTGATCAGGTTGAAGGCCGCTACCGTTTCCCTGACCTGTTCGCTGAAGGATATCACCGTGTATTTACTGTTAGCGGAAAGGCCCAGAAGGATGATGCGGGAGATACTTTCTATAACATTGTTATCGCAAATCAGGAGACAGGCCTCTCTTATGGAAACTATGGTATGATTTCTGCCCGTGACGTTTCAACATGGCAGAATAATTCTAGTTACCTTGTCTACAATGCCTTCTATCCGGATTATAACTATGTTATAGCATGGACACAGTACAATGTTTCTGCCGGAAACCTTGGATATGGCGATGATATATTCTCCCCCGAAGACTAAAAAACATTCTGGTATGTAAAAAATGGAGGGTGACCAAAAAGTCAAGTTGACTTAGGTCACTCTCTTTTTATGTGTTGATATGAGGAATGATGAAGGGAGTCCCCCGGGCACCCCAAACCCATCCCGAAAAAAAAGAGGCCAACTCACTTATGAGTCAACCTCTTTAATTTTACTCGCTGAACCTCGCCTTCAGGTATTCCCTGTTAAGACGGGCAATATGGTCGATGGTGACGTGCTTGGGGCACTCCATCTCGCAGGCGCGGGTGTTGGTGCAGTTGCCAAAGCCAAGTTCGTCCATCTTTGCTACCATGGCGCGGGCGCGGCGTGCGGCCTCCGGCTTGCCCTGAGGCAGAAGAGCCAGTGAAGAAACACGTGCTGCCACGAACAGCATTGCAGAACCGTTCTTGCACGTTGCAACACATGCACCGCAGCCAACACAGGCCGCTGCATCCATGGAAAGTTCCGCATCGTCATGGGAGATGAGGATGTTGTTTGCATCCTGTGCCGCTCCCGTACGGACAGTGATGAAACCTCCGGCCTGGAGAATCTTGTCGAATGCTCCGCGGTCTACAACAAGGTCCTTGATTACAGGGAAAGCACCGCTTCTCCAAGGCTCAACGGTGATTGTAGCACCGGGCTTGAAGTGACGCATGAAGAGCTGGCAGGTGGTTACCTGGTCGTCCGGACCGTGTGCACGGCCGTCAACATACAGTGAACATGCACCGCAGATACCCTCACGGCAGTCATGGTCAAAGGCGATGGGTTCTATTCCCTTGCGGATAAGTTGGTCATTGAGGATATCAAGCATCTCAAGGAAGGAAGCATCTTCCTCCACGTCCGTAACGTGATAAGTCTCGAAATGGCCCTTAACCTTGGCGTTCTTCTGACGCCATACTTTAACATTGTATTCCATATCAGTCTTTGTAGTTACGGGTTGCTATCTTGATGTTTTCATACTTAAGGTCTTCCTTGTGCAGTTCAGGGGCAACTCCCTCACCCTTGTATTCCCAAGCGGCAACATACATGAAGTTCTCGTCGTCACGCTTGGTTTCACCTTCCTCGGTCTGCATTTCCTCGCGGAAGTGACCGCCGCAGGATTCCCTGCGGTTAAGGGCGTCGCGGGCCATAAGTTCGCCGATATCGAAGAAATCAACGAGCCTGAGGGCCTTTTCGAGTTCCTGATTGAATTCCTCGTTGGTTCCGGGAACACGCACTGTCTTCCAGAATTCCTCGCGAAGTTTGCCGATTTCCTCGATACCCTTCTTGAGGCCTTCCTCGTTACGTGCCATACCAATATATTCCCACATGATGTGGCCCAGCTTCTTGTGGATGCTGTCCACTGTCTCCGTACCCTTCACTGCAAAAATCTTTGCGATGCGCTCCTTTACGGCCTTTTCCGCCTCTTCGAATTCAGGGGCGTTGATATCGGTCTTTGGCTCTGCAAACTTATGTGAAAGGTAATCGCCGATGGTGTAAGGCAGGATGAAATAACCGTCTGCCAGACCCTGCATCAGGGCCGATGCTCCAAGGCGGTTTCCGCCGTGGTCGGAGAAGTTTGCCTCGCCGATTGCATACAGTCCAGGAATGGTTGTCTGAAGGTCATAGTCCACCCAGAGACCACCCATTGTATAGTGGATTGCCGGATAAATCATCATAGGCTCCTCCCAGGGTGATGATGAAGTAATCTTCTCATACATCTGGAAGAGGTTTCCATAACGCTCCTCCACCCTCTGGTGGCCAAGGCGCTTGATGGCATCGGCAAAGTCCAGGAACACGGCAAGGCCGGTTTCGTTTACGCCGTAGCCGGCATCGCAGCGCTCCTTGGCTGCACGTGATGCAACGTCACGGGGAACCAGGTTTCCGAAGGCCGGATACCTGCGCTCCAGATAGTAGTCACGATCCTCTTCAGGAATCTGGGAAGGCTTTATTTCATGCTTGCGCAGTTTCATCACGTCTTCCTTATTCTTGGGAACCCAGATGCGGCCGTCGTTACGGAGAGACTCACTCATGAGGGTGAGTTTGCACTGCTGGTCACCGTGAACAGGAATACATGTAGGATGGATTTGTGCAAAGCAGGGATTTGCAAAGAAAGCGCCCTTGCGGTATGCCTGCATTGCGGCGGAACCGTTGGAGTTCATTGCATTGGTAGAGAGGAAATATGCGTTTCCATAACCGCCGGTAGCAAGAACAACGGCATGTGCGCCGAAACGCTCAATCTCACCGGTAACAAGGTTACGTGCGATGATACCCTTTGCCTGTCCGTTGATGATGACAAGGTCAAGCATCTCGTGCCTGGGATAGCTCTTTACGGTGCCTGCTGCAATCTCCTTGTTCAGGGATGCATAAGCACCAAGGAGGAGTTGCTGGCCGGTTTGTCCCCTGGCATAGAAGGTACGGCTCACCTGGACACCGCCGAATGAACGGTTGGCAAGGTAACCGCCGTATTCACGTGCAAAAGGAACACCCTGTGCAACGCACTGGTCGATAATGGCTGCACTTACCTCTGCCAGACGATAGACATTGGCTTCACGGGAACGGTAGTCGCCACCCTTGATGGTGTCATAGAACAGACGGTAGATGGAGTCGTTGTCATTCTGATAGTTCTTTGCTGCATTGATACCACCCTGTGCTGCGATGGAGTGAGCACGCCTGGGGGAGTCTGAGATGCAGAAAATCTTGACATTGTATCCCAGCTCACCAAGTGATGCAGCTGCGGATGCTCCGCCAAGACCGGTACCTACCACGATGACTTCCAGTTTCCTCTTGTTGTTCGGGGAAACGATGCGGATTTCGGCTTTGCGCTTTGACCACTTTTCAGCAAGCGGACCTTCCGGAATCTTGGAAATAAGTTTAGAATCTGACATATATTGTACAGTTGGTTTACTAAATTCCCACAATTTTACATAAAAATATGTAAAACCACAAGCTATTTAGCACAAAATTATATTAAATTAGTACTAAACGTGCTAAAAAAGACTTCCCCCCTCATCCTGATACTTTCTCTGTGACAGATATTGCTCCATTCCAAGATGGCTGTATGCAAGTTCTGTGGCAACACGACCCCTCTGGGTGCGTATGATGAAACCTTCCTTGATAAGGAAAGGCTCATAAACCTCTTCAAGTGTGCCGGCATCCTCTGAAATTGATGTAGCAAGAGTCCCAAGCCCCACCGGCCCTCCCTTGAAAGTAATGATAAGAGTGCGAAGAATCTTGTTGTCGATAGCATCCAGGCCCCTCTTGTCAATCTTGAGCTTGTTAAGTGCAAAGCGGGAAATCTCAAGATTGATGCGTCCGTCTCCAAGGACCTGGGCAAAGTCCCGGACACGCTTCAGAAGCGCATTTGCAATACGCGCAGTTCCCCGGCTCCTTAGGGCAATCTCATAAGCCGCCTCATCGTCAATCTCAATGTCAAGAATGCCTGCACTGCGCAGTACAATCTTCTTGAGATCATCCACGTCATAGTATTCCAGGGCACAGTTGATGCCGAAACGGTCACGAAGCGGAGCTGTGAGAAGACCGCTTCTTGTGGTAGCGCCGATAAGTGTGAAAGGACTCAGGGAAATGCGCACTGAACGCGCTCCGGGCCCCTTGTCTATCATTATGTCTATCACATAGTCTTCCATTGCAGAATAAAGATACTCTTCAACTTCAGGTGACAGACGGTGAATCTCGTCTATGAACAGTACATCTCCCTGCTCCAGTGAGGTAAGAAGGCCTGCGAGGTCTCCGGGCTTGTCCAGTACCGGGCCGGAAGTAACCTTCATATTAACCCCCATCTCATTTGCTATGATATGTGCAAGGGTAGTCTTTCCAAGTCCGGGAGGGCCGTGGAAGAGCACATGATCCAGGGCTTCACCCCTCATCTTCGCTGCCTTTATATATATACTGAGATTCGATACTATTTCCTTCTGTCCGGTAAAATCATCCAGTTCCTGCGGTCTGATAATTCCGTCGAATTCATTATCTTTGCGGTCTACAGTTGAGTGTGGATCAAATTCGCTCATGCGTCTAAGGATTCAATTCAGATACAAATATAGTTTTTATTTTTAAGAATTGTTGTTTTTTTATGAATCTGTTGAAATGTTGAAAACTATACAGAAATAATTAAATATCAATTTCTTAGGTGTAAAAAACAAGTGTTGAAAACTCTTTGATAGACTGTTGATGGATTGTTGGTAACCGGGCCACTTATTTTTATCCTCCCGAAGATTACAGTTATAAACAGGGTTATGAACAGGTTTTCAACAGTAAAACAGACTTAAATGTTAATAAGTCAAAAATCATCCGCGCTACTGCAGGAAAAACTCAAAAACTCTTCTGAGGCTTTCTGCAGCGGGCTTTTTTTGTCTGCAAGATGGCAGGTTCTGTCCCAGGTGGCAGAAGAAGGAACCCACCTTGTAATACTCCCAACCAGGGAAAGTGCCGAATACTGTTCGGCCGACCTTTACAATATGGTAGAAGGCGACTGCGTCTTCTTCCTCCCCGAAAGCGGAAAGTCCGTAGAAAGGAGCAATTACAAATCCTCCCTTGGCGTCCAGAGGACCGCAGCCATCGGCAAAATACTCCAGAAAAGCGGGGACAGGCTCTTCATCGTCACATATCCCCAGGCTATCGAGGAAAGCGTCCCCTCAGAGAAAAAGCTTGCCGATGCACTATTCTCAATAAACACGGGGGAACGCCTTCCATACGATGAACTCCGCTCAAAACTCATTGCCGAAGGCTTCGAAAAGGTGGATTTCGTCTCCCAGCCCGGCCAGTTCTCCCTCCGCGGCGCCGTCATCGACATATTCTCCTATTCCCTCGAAAAGCCCTATCGCGTAAGCTATTTCGGCAACGAAGTAGACAAGATAAACACCTTCGACCCCAATACCCAGCTCTCAATAGAGACAGTTGAAAAGGCCGATATTTTCCCCGACATCGCCGCCGGCGGTGAAAGTGCCGATGACGAAGGTGTCAGCCTCATCTCCCTTCTCAGTGCCGATACCACCATCTGGCTGGACTCTTCCGACATGTACAGGGAAAAGCCCTTCTTCGGCGAACTTTCGGCCTTCAAGAAGGTCTACATGGAACTTCCCCTGGACCGCCAGGATGAAAAAAACATAGCCTTCAAAATAGCCCCGCAGCCCGTTTTCAACAAGAACTTCGAACTTCTTATTTCCGATATAAGGAACAAGAGGGAAAACGGCTACAAGGTATATATAATAGGTGAGAAGCAGTCCCAGCTCGAGCGCCTCCGTTCGATTATGCTGCAGGATGAACATGCCGTCCTTCCGGAGTTCATAAAGGATAAGAACATTCATTCAGGCTTCATCGACCAGGAAGACAAGATTTGCATATATACAGACCATGAAATATTCGACCGCTTCCACCGTGTAAGGATCCGCCGCAGCGTCGAAAAGACCGAGCAACTCACTCTAAACGACCTCAGTTCCTTCTACCTTGGAGACTATGTAGTCCATATTGACCATGGCGTAGGCGTTTTCGGCGGCCTGGTTAAGATGAAGGACGACAAAGGCCGCGTACACGAGGTTGTGAAACTCATGTACAGCGGCGGAGACGTCGTCTTCGTTTCGGTTCATTCCCTCAACAAGATTTCCCGCTTCCGCTCCAAGGAAGGCGAGGCTCCAAGAATCAACAAACTTGGTTCAAAGACTTGGTCCACCCTCAAGAGTTCGGCAAAGTCAAGGGTAAAGGACATTGCCAAGGAACTCATCCAGCTCTATGCCAAGCGCCGCGCATCCAAAGGCTTCGCATTCTCTGCCGATACATATCTCCAGGAAGAACTCGAGTCATCCTTCATGTATGAGGACACTCCGGATCAGGAGAAGGCCACAAAGGCCGTGAAGCAGGATATGGAAGCCGCTTATCCCATGGACCGCCTTATCTGCGGTGACGTGGGCTTCGGCAAAACAGAAATAGCCATCAGGGCAGCCTTCAAGGCCGTTACAGACTCCAAACAGGTGGCAGTACTGGTACCTACAACCATCCTTTCCCTGCAGCATTACGAGACCTTCAAATCCCGCCTCGGAAACCTCCCCTGCACGGTAGAGTACGTGAGCCGCCTCAAGACTGTAAAACAGGTAAACGACATCAAGAAACGCCTCAAGGAAGGGAAGATAGATATAATTATAGGTACGCACAAGATACTTGGGGCCGGCTTCGAGTTCAAGGACCTTGGACTTCTCATCATTGACGAGGAACAGAAGTTCGGCGTAAGCGCCAAGGAAAAGCTTCGCCAGATGAAAGAGAGCGTAGATACCCTCACCCTCACGGCAACCCCTATTCCCCGTACCCTCCAGTTCTCCCTTCTGGGTGCAAGGGACATGTCCATCATCCAGACTCCCCCGCCGAACCGCATTCCAATCCAGACAGAAATCATTCTTTTCAACCAGGAAGAAATACGGAGCATCATAAACTATGAACTAAACCGCGGCGGCCAGCTCTTCTTCCTCCATAACAAGGTAGAAGAACTATCCTCCATAGAGGAAATCCTTCACAGGCTGGTTCCTGACATGAAAATATGTGTTGCCCACGGCCAGATGGAATCCAAGATGCTTGAAGACAGGATGCTGTCCTTCATGAGGGGAGACTATGACATGCTTCTCTGTACAACCATCATCGAGAACGGCCTTGATATTCCAAATGCCAACACCATCATAGTCAACCAGGCACAGAATATCGGCCTGAGTGACCTCCATCAGCTCAGGGGCAGGGTTGGCCGCTCCAACAGGAAGGCCTTCTGTTATCTGATAGTACCTCCGCTCGTGAGCCTTACGGATGAGGCCCGCCGCCGTCTGAAGGCCATCGAAGAGTTTTCAGACCTCGGAAGCGGCTTCAACATAGCCATGCAGGACCTCGATATCCGTGGCGCCGGCAACCTCCTTGGTGCCGAACAGAGCGGCTTCATTTCCGACATGGGCTACGAAACCTACCAGAAAATCCTTTCAGAGGCCATGGAAGAACTGGGTGTGGAAACAGGAATATCACAGATGCGCGACAGTTTCTTCGTTGAGGATTGCACCATAGAGACAGACCAGCCCGCCTTTATTCCGGACGATTATATAGACATATCGGCCGAAAAAATACGCCTCTACAAGATGCTGGACGCCCTCACCGACGACCGCGAAATAGACCGTATATCCGCCCAGATCGAGGACCGGTTCGGCCCTGCCCCGCAGGAACTCAAAAACCTCCTGGACGTCGTTAAAATAAGGAATCTGGGCCGAAGCACAGGCTTTGAGAAGATTATAGTCAAGAACGGCATGCAGATTATGTTCTTCGTGAACAATCCAATGTCTGAATACTACCGTTCAAGACAGTTTGACAGGGTTATAGAAAAGGTCAATGCAAACCCTGCCCAGTTCAAGTTCAACCAGGACGGCGGCAAACTCAGAACCGTTTCCCGCGGCGTGGATTCCCTTGCATCGGCCCTGCTTATTTTGAAAAAACTGCAATAATTACTATCTTCGCAGGCTATGTCAAATTTAATAGTGGAAATAGGAAATACCGCCGTCAAGGCCGCCTGGTCAGACAGAGTGACCCTGGGCAAGACCTTCCGCTATCAGGGAGAGAAATATCACGAGTTCATCCTCTCCCTCCTCAAGAAGGAAATAGCCAGGGTAATGGTGGTTTCTTCCGTATTTCCGCTCACTGAAGAAGACATAACTGCCTTTTCGGCAGAGTGCGGTGCCCTTTACATACTGGACCGCGGCCACAAGGAACTGCTTTCTTCCTTCGGCCTGCCGCCGCATCTTTCCTATGACAGGGCCGCATCAATCATTGCCGCACGCTACCTGTTCAAGGGAAAAGGCTGTACCATAGTAGACTTTGGAACCACCCTTTCAGTGGACTTCATCTCGGAAGACGGCACCTTCTCCGGAGGAAATCTCTCACTTGGATTCCGTACCCGTTTCAAGGCCCTCAGCAGGTATTCACGCTCGCTTCCGCTTGTGGAAATACCGGAAAATCCGGAACCTGTAGGGCACGGAGAAATATCTTCAATTGAGAGCGGAGTCGTTTCAGGCATTGTTTTTGAGATAGATGGCTACCTGAAAATAAAACCGGAGAATGTAGTTGTATTCACCGGCGGTGATGCAAATTATTTTGCAAAAAGGATGAAAAGTTCCATATTTGTAATTTGCAACCTCGTTTTGATGGGGTTGGCACTAATAGCTGACGATTATGCACGGAAGATTGGGTAAGAGGCTTGGTGCCCTGGTAGTGTATGCACTTGTTTCTGTCTGGACCTTATCGGCCCAGACGGACGGTACCTATGTGGGGTATTCCCCTTATTCCGTTTATGGCATAGGAAATCTCCACAGCCAGGGAACGGCCTGGAACAAGGGAATGGGCGGTATCGGCATAGCCACAAGAAACAAGAGGTTCATAAATACCATGAACCCCGCATCCGTAACGGCAAGGGATTCCCTGTCCTTCATGACGGATTTCGGCATCAGCGGAAAGTTCTCATACTACCGTGAAGGAGACAAGTCCGGATACAACCCCTCCTTCAACCTCGAAAACTTCGTGATTTCCTTCCCCATATGGAAGAACACCGCCTTCATGGCAGGCCTCACGCCCCTCAGCGAAGTAGGTTACAAGATTTCAGACACACGTACAGACTATTACTCCACCAGCGAGAATTTCTATTCCGGAGGCAACGGAGGCATGTACCAGGTCTTCGCCGCAGTTGGCGTCACCCTCTGGGAACGCCTCTCCCTCGGCGTGCAGGGTATGTTCAACTTCGGCAGCATAAGCAAATCGTCATCCACCACTTATGCCGATGACAGCCACATCAGATTCAGCTCCGGAGACTCCCTCCAGGTAAACAACCTCGGAGTCAAATTCGGCCTCCAGTATGAACATCCCCTCTCTACAACGCACAGCCTCACCATAGGCGGAACTTATAAGCTTTCCACGCCGGCGTCCGGCCACAGGATCCACTACCTTTCAAAGGGTTCCCTCAACCGCACCCGCACGGAAAACACAATTGCCGATGACAACGTCCGCCTCGGAGACGAAATCGGCGCAGGTATTTCCCTTCGCAAGTCGGATGTTTGGGCCGCTGAAATCAACTACACCAGGACATCCTGGGAGAATTCCGGCTTCGAATCGGTTCCAGGTTTCTCGAACACCGGCATGGATGGTACCTTCGCCTCATCCACGGGCCAGGCTGTCAGGGCCGGTTTCGAATTTACTCCAAACCGCAACGACATCCGCTATTTCTTCAGGCGCTGCACCTACCGCGGCGGAGCATATTTCGACAGTTCCTATTATACCGTGAACGGCGAACATGTCAATTCCATCGGCATTACCCTTGGCATGACGATTCCGGTTTTCCGCTGGTACAACGGCGTTACAATCGGCCTGGACATGGGCCGCAGGGGCCTTGCATCGTCCCAGATAAAAGAGACTTACGCCGGGTTCAACATGAGCCTGAACATGTTTGATATATGGTTCAAAAAACCCAGGTACGAATAGTTTAGCACGATAATTGATTTAACGAAACACAAGATAACTCAAAAAACTTATCCGATATGAAAAAGTTGACTATCATTATTCTCACTGTGCTGGCAGTTTTCGGCGGTCAGTTCAAGGTTTCCGCCCAGGGAAAATATGGTGCAGACAGCGCACAGTGCCTGCTCTATCTCTCCTATTATCAGGAGTACTGGAAGCAGAAGAATTATGATTCCGCACTCCCCAACTGGAGAAAGGCTTACTCAATCTGCCCTGCAACCGCTTCGCAGAACATGTTCATCCATGGTACCCGTCTGATGACCCGCCAGCTTGACAAGATCAAGGATCCTGCACAGCGCGCAGCCATCATCGACACCATCATCACCCTTCAGGACCAGCGCATGGCCGCCTATCCCAAGAAGCGTATTGAAATCATGAACAACAAGGGCCAGTACATGATCAACTATCGCGGCAGCGACAGCAAGTACATCTATGACAACCTCAGCGGCATAGTTGCAGAACTTGGCTCCCAGTCCAGTGGCAGCATCCTTGTCAACCTGCTCCAGAGCGGTATCGCCCTCTACAGGGAAGACAAGCTCCAGGCTGATGACGTCATCGCCCTTTATGACACCGTTACCGACGCTATCAATGGTGCAGAGGCAAAGAACGACGCCGAGGCAGAGGACAACGCAAAGGCAAAAGCCACCATCGAGTCCATCTTTGCCGACAGTAAGGTAGCCTCCTGCGACAACCTCATCGCCATCTTCGGCCCCCGCTACGATGCAGACCCCAACAACCTCGCACTGGTCTCCAACATCGTGAAACTCATGAACAATGCCGAAGACTGCGCATCCAACGACCTTTACCTCAAGGCTGTCACTTCCATGTATAAGCTGGATCCTTCATATCGCAGCGCCTATGCCCTGTTCCGCCTGAACTCCGCACACGGAAACGTTGCCGATGCCGCCCGTTACATCGAGGAAGCAATCGCAGATCCTGAATCAGACGAAGCAGTTGATGCACAGTACAACTACGAACTCGCACTGTTCGCATACAAGAACGGCATGAGGGGCAAGGCTTACGAGGCAGCCCGCAAGGCAGTTGACCTTGACAACGGTTATGCCGGCAAGGGATACCTTATCATCGGCAACCTCTGGGCAAGTTCAACCTGCTCCGACGAAGTTGACAAATATGCCCGTTTCTGGGCAGCGGCAGACTTCTTCCAGAAGGCACGCAGCGTAGACCCTTCAATTGCAGAAGATGCAGCAGCATCCATCGCAAGCGTAAGCAGGTACTATCCTGAGGCAAGTGAGATATTCATGTATGACCTCACCGCCGGCCAGAGCTACACCGTTTCCTGCGGCGGTATGACCGCAAGCACCACAGTACGTGTAAGTGGCAGATAGTGAAACCGGGACGCATATCTACAGCGACGGCAACCGCTCTGGCGGTTGCTTTCGTCGTTTATTCATGCGGAGGTAACCTGTCAGAGGCAGAGAAACTCAACCTTGACAAGATACCGCTGCAGACTGTAGACAGCATGTTTTTCATCCAAAGCGAGAACGGACGCCTGAAAATGAGGGTGGAAGCGCCCAGAATGGAGATTTACGAACACGACACCATCTCTTATGACCTTTTCCCCGCCGGCCTGAAAGTATTCGCGTACGGGGAGAGCGGCGTCCTGGAGACAACCATCGTATCGGAGCAGGCAAGGCACGACAAGACCGGCTCCGAACAGTGGTCGGCCTTCGGGAACGTGGTGGTGAAGAATATCGTAAAGAACGAGACCATGGAGACCGATACCCTGTACTGGGACGCCACCAAGCATGAAATCTGGACAGACTGCTACGTCAAGATGTACTCTCCGTCAGGCCTCATGCAGGGCTATGGAATGCGTTCCGACGAAATGGCCCGTAACTCCATACTCATGAATCCGTTCGACACGGAATTCCTCCTTGAAGACGAAGATAATCCGCCCGTTCAGATAGATTCGGTCAATTTTATTGGCCCCATTCCAAAAAAATAATGGTTATTTGGAAGAAAATCACTATTTTTGCGGTCCTTTATTTTTGAATAGAATATAAAAACTGAATAAAAATGGCAGCACTTGAGACCATCAGAACCAAATTCGGCATTGGTGCATCTATCATCATTGCCTTCGGTCTGTTACTCTTCCTTGTTAACCCGTCAGACATTATCCAGACCATCCAGTCTGCATCTACAAAGTATGACGTAGGTAAAATCGGCGGCAAAAGAATTACTTATCAGGACTTTGACGCCCAGGTAAAACGCCTGTCCGACATCCGTGAAATGACCTCCGGCACCTCTGCTTCTTCAGAGCAGGCACAGCGCCAGACCCGTGAAATGGCATGGCAGGAGCTGGTTCAGGAGAACCTCGTTATCCCCACAATCCGCAAAGCCGGTATCAACGTGGGCCGTCAGGAGGAAGTAGACCTCTTCGTCGGTGAGAACCCTTCACCCGTCGTGACTTCTTCAGGTTTCTTCATGGATGAGAACGGAAACTTCTCTCCCGAACTCGTACGCGATTTCATGGAGCAGGCTTCTGCAGACGAATCCGGCCGTGTACTCCTTCTCAGGAACTACATGCAGAACTCCGTCCGCAACAACCGCTTCACCGAGAAGTACGGCACCCTTTTCACCGCCGCATCCCTGGTCAATTCCCTTGAGCAGAAGAAGGCCGTTGCAGAGAACAACACAACCGCTTCCGTAAGCTTTGTGATGGCTCCAAACACCTACTTCCCCCAGGATTCCTCAATTGTTGTCTCTTCTGCAGAAATCAAGAAGTTCTACAGTGACCACAAGGAGAATTTCAAGCAGAACGCCAGCAGGGATATCGAGTACGCCGTCTACGAGGTCGTTCCTTCCGCAGCAGACATCGAGGCCCAGAACCAGGACTTCGTTTCAACTTATGACGAGTTTGCCACCACAGAGAACGTGCGTGCATTCCTCCAGAAGAACTCAGACCTCCAGTGGCAGGACCGCTGGTACAAGAGCGGAGACCTCCGCAGCGTGAACGCAGACGTTGACGCTTTCGTGAGCGGCGCAAAGGCCGGCACCTCTCCTGTCATTAAGTCCGGGAACACCTTCTACGCAGCCAGAATCATGGAACTCGGAAATGTTCCTGATTCAGTGCTCGTACGCCACATCATGTTCCAGGGTACGGCAGCCCGTCACACTGCAGACAGCCTCATCAGGCTTGTGAACAAGAATAACTTCGCAGCCCTTGCAGAGGCCAATTCCATTGACAGGAACAACGCCTTCGACGGTGAATTCGGCACCCTTGGATGGATGACCCAGAACAGCATGATTCCCGGTTTCGAGTCCGTTCTTACCGCAGCTGTAGGCAGGCCTTATATCCTCAATTCACAGTATGGTACCCATATCGTAGAGGTTGTAAAGGCCACCAAGCCCGTTGCAAAGAAGAAGGTTGCCATTTATGAGAAGGCCACCCTTCCCAGCAAGGAAACCTATGCGGCCATCTACAACCAGGCCAACATCCTTGCAGTGCGCACTGCAGGCAAGTATGCCAACTACAAGGCCGCCTGCGACTCTACCGGCATCTACTCCCGCAGCCTCACCATCAACGAGGGCACAGACACCTACGGAGCTATCTCCCACGCAAAGGAAGTTACCCGTTGGGCATTTGACAACAAGCCCGGCAAGGCTTCCGGCATCATCACTGTAGACAACAACTACTTCTTCGTAGTCGCCGTCAAGGGCGCCCACAAGGATGGTTACACTCCTGTGAAGGAAGTTTCCGAGCAGATCAAGAACCAACTCTATCGTGAGAAGTATTCTGAGAAACGCAGCGCCGATGTTGCCACCCAGATTGCAGGCCTCGGCTCCCTCGAGGAAATTGCAACCGCCCTTGGAACAACCGTGAGCGAGGTTTCCGATGTGACCTTCTCCACCAACTCCGCTCCTACCACGGAGCCTGCATTCGTTGGCGCAGTGGCAGCAGCCAAGGAAGGTGTAATCTCCGGTCCTGTTGCAGGCATCATGGGAACCTATGTATTCAAGGTAAACGGCCGCGAGACCGGTTCCTACTACACAGAGGATGACGCCCGGAACGCACAGGCCCGCATCGACCAGTATCACCAGCAGATGCTTCTTCCTGTGATGATGGAAGGCACCGTCAAGGACAACCGTGCAAGGTTCTATTAATAGTTCCTTACTGTCATTCTGAAACGTAGTTGAAGAATCTATGTCTTTGAAATGTGGAATAGTAGGCTTGCCTAATGTGGGCAAGTCTACTCTTTTTAATTGTATCAGCAGCGGAAAGGCCCAGAGCGCCAATTTCCCGTTCTGCACCATTGATCCCAATGTGGGCTCAACCTCGGTTCCGGACAAGCGTCTGGAGGTTCTGTCGGACATCTGCCAGCCCAAGCGCACCATTCCCGCAACTGTGGAGATAGTGGACATCGCCGGCCTTGTAAAGGGAGCCTCCAAGGGTGAAGGACTTGGCAACCAGTTCCTTGCAAACATCCGTGAGACAGACGCAATCCTGCATGTGCTGCGCTGTTTTGACGACGGCAACATCGTCCATGTAGACGGTTCGGTAGACCCTGTCCGTGACAAGGAAGTGGTAGATACCGAACTCCAGATAAAGGACCTTGAAACGGTGGAAAACCGCATCAAGAAGGTGGAAAAGATGGCCACCACCGGCGGAGACAAGGAAGCTAAGAAGCTCCTGAATCTCCTCCTCCGTTACCGTGAGGTGCTTCTGAGGGGTGAATCCTGCCGCACTGTTGTCCCGGAAAATCCGGAAGAAGAGCAGATGGCCCACGACCTCTACCTTCTCACCAACAAGCCGGTGATGTACGTCTGCAACGTGGACGAGGCATCGGCAGTGAGCGGAAATGCCTACGTGGACGCCGTCCGCAAGGCCGTGGCATCGGAAAATGCAGAAATCCTTGTGATTGCCGCCAAGACCGAGGCCGAAATTGCCGAAATCGAAGAATACGAAGACCGCCAGATGTTCCTGGAGGAAATGGGTCTGGAGGAAAGCGGCGTCGTCCGCCTCATCCAGGGTGCATACAAACTCCTCGGACTCAGGACCTTCTTCACGGCCGGTGCCGATGAGTGCCGCGCCTGGACCATCGTCGCAGGCGACAAGGCCCCCCGCGCCGCGGGCGTCATCCACACAGACTTTGAACGCGGCTTCATCCGTGCCGAGGTCATCAAGTACGAAGACTTCGTCCAGTACAAGACAGAGGCCGCTGTGCGCGCCGCCGGCAAGATGGGCATCGAGGGCAAGGACTACGTCGTCCAGGACGGTGACATAATGCATTTCCTGTTCAACGTCTAACCCCTCCTGTCATTTCGAGCGAAGTCGAGAAATCTCTTTTACGAAAGATTTACTATATTTGTATGACATACGAAAACTAATAACTACAGATATATGAAACAGAAAATCCAGGAAAAATTCAAGGCCCTCTTCGGAGAGGAAGGCGTTCTCTATGCATCGGCAGGCCGTATTAACCTTATCGGCGAACATACCGACTATAATGGTGGCTATGTGTTCCCCGGAGCAATCGACTGCGGCATCATGGCTGCTATCAAGGTTAACGGAACACCCAAGGTGAAGGTGTTCTCGCTGGACTACAACGAAAGCGCAGAGTTCGGCCTCAATGAGGAGGATGTCCCTGAAGAGCAGTGGGCCCGCTATATCTTCGGTGTATGCCGTGAGACCATCAAGAGGGGCGGCAAGGTAGAAGGATTCAACGCCGTTTTCGCAGGCGATGTTCCCCTTGGCGCCGGCCTCAGCTCATCGGCCGCTCTGGAAAGCTGCTTTGCATTTGCCCTGAACGACATTTTCGGCAACGGAATCGACAAGTTCGAGCTGGCAAAGATCGGCCAGAGCACTGAGCATAACTACTGCGGTGTGAAGTGCGGCATCATGGACCAGTTCGCCTCTGTCTTCGGCAAGGAGGGCGCCCTTATCCGCCTTAACTGCAAGACCCTGGAATACAAATATTTTCCCTTCCATCCCAAGGGATACAAGCTGGTTCTCATCGACTCCTGCGTAAAGCATGAGCTCGCTTCCAGCGCATACAACAAGCGCCGCGCCTCCTGTGAAAACGCAGCAGCAGCCATCCGCAAGAACCATCCTGAGGTAGAATTCCTTTCCGATGCAAAGCGCGTCTGGCTGGATGAGGTCCGCGAACAGATTCCCGAGGAAGACTTCCTCCGTGCAGAATACGTTATCGGCGAGGTGCAGCGCGTCCTTGACGTCTGCGACGCCCTCGAAAGGGACGACTACGAGACTGTGGGCGAGATGATGTACCAGACCCACTTCGGCCTCAGCCGCCTGTATGAGGTCTCCTGCGAGGAGCTCGACTTCCTTAACAAACTTGCCCGCAAGATGGATGTCACCGGTTCCCGCGTCATGGGTGGCGGCTTCGGCGGCTGCACCATCAACCTGGTGAAGGAAGAACTCTACGACGGCTTCATCGCCGCAGCCAAGGAGCAGTTTGCAGCCAAGTTCGGCCACGCTCCCAAGATTTACGACGTGGTAATCTCTGACGGCGCACGCAAGCTCTAATGGCCGCCGTCTGTTCACACTGCGGCTCCTCTTTTGAGGCGCCGGTTTACCAAAGCATCAATACCGCCCTTGACCCGTCTCTTAAGGCCCGGGTCAGGGACGGTTCCCTTTTCGTTGCCGAATGCCCATACTGCGGCACCCGCAACCTCCTGAAGTACGAGACCCTTTATCATGACCCGGAGGCTCGGCTGATGATATGGCTCCTTCCGGGAGATGCAATCCCTCCGCCGGAGGCGGAAGAGGCCGTGAAGCAGCTTGAGGGCTATACTTTCCGCCTCGTGAGGGAGGCCGGCGAGCTCATCGAGAAGGTGAACATTTTCGCCTCCGGCCTTGAAGATACCGTCATGGAAATGTGCAAGTGGGTAACACGCCAGGAACTCGCCGCCAAGAACCCCCAGGCCGCCGATGCCGCCCTCAAGTTCATGCGCACGGAAGGTGCCGACAACGACATCGTCATGGCCTTCCCGCTGAACGGCCAGATGAACGTCATCAACGTGGGCTTCAACGTCTACGAAGACGCCCGCGCCATCCTTTCCCGTAACCCCGCCATCGCCCCCGACACCGGCTTTGCCCAGGTAGACCCCATCTGGCTCTCCCGCTTTTTCCGGTAATAATTTAACCTTGTCCCCAAAAAGGTTATATTTGTATGAACAAGAAAAGCAAAACATATGAAAAAGTTAGTATTATTTGCTATTGCAATTTTCTCATTCGCAATGTTAAGGGCGCAGAGTCCGTTTGTTTTCGAGTGGGGACGGGATGGAGAAAAGAAAGTTGCGGCGTCTAGTTCCGTTATGTATGACATGAGGCCGTTTGACAACAAGGTTGGAATAACGGTTTATGGCAGTGATTACAGGAAGGCGTTAGATACCAAGAGATGGGGCCAGGGGCTCATTCTTGGCGGAGCGTTGGCGGTTTCTGTCGGCTGTCCGCTAATGGAAAGGAACGGGATGTCCCAGGAAGTAGAGATTGTCAACGCCGTTTTAGGTGCCGCGGCCATTGCTGCCGGCATTCCAATGTGGATCATTGGCCAAAAGAAACTTGACAAGTTTATCGACGACTATTCCAGCCGATATGCTCCTGGCCCGCGTGTTTCAGTCGGCGCAACCGACAGCGGCCTTGGCCTGGCTTTGAACTTCTGATTTTGGCGAAGGACTGTCGCAAATAAACAGACCTTCGCCATTAACGTTTACTCTGCGGGTTTCGCCACCACCCACACCGGGCAGTGGTCGGAGACACCGGCGCGGTAGCGGGGGCCGGTGTAGGTGCGAAGGGGTTTCGTGCCGCCGTGGGATGCGTCCGGCTCCTCCAGGAAAGGAATATGGACTATTTTCATCGTGGCATCAAGGCCGGACGTGAATACGAGGTCTATCAGCTCCCACCTGCCGTCATACTTGATAGTGCCCTGGCCTTTCCTGTGGAGCGGAAGAGCCAGGTTTTCCATCTCCAGAAAACCGTAGGCCGGGTTGTCCGGTGTGTCGTTGAAATCTCCGATGGCCAGTATGCGTGTGACCCCGGCGTTCTCCAGCGAATCCTTTATGGCCTTCAGCCGCTCCACGGCTTTGAGGCGCCGCGGCTCCGATGCCGCACCTCCGTACTTTGACGGATGATGGTTCACGAGCATAGCAACATCCTCCCCGTCCGAAGCGGTGAAATGGGCAAGCAGGATGTCCCTCGTTGCCATGACGGAACTGTCCTGCAACAGATGGCAAGGCTTTGAGTCTACAAGGTTCAGTCGTGATGTGCGGTAAAGAAGCGCTACGTCTATCCCTCTCGGGTCCGGCGAGTCGTAGTGGACTATCCGGTAATCCAGCTTTACAAGAGCGGTGCTTTGCAGTAAACGCCTCAGGACAAAGGAATTCTCTACTTCGGCAAGGCCAATCACGTCAGGGAGGCCACCATGCTCTCCGGCGGTCCACAGCAAACCTTTCGCAATTGCATTGCATTTTGCATAGAACCGTTTCTTTGTCCAATGCCGTTCACCATGAGAAGAAAACTCGGCGTCGGACACGCTGGTGGAGTCATTCCGCCAGTCAAAGAAGTTCTCAAGGTTCCAGAACATCACCCTCAGGGAATCCCTCTCCCCGCCACGTGCCGCCACAGGAAGGCAGCCCAACAATAGAATCAACACCCACTTTCTCATAGCAGGTGCAAGATAGCAATTATTTTACAATAATGCCGTGAGGCACACCAAAACAATTCCTATCGGCGCAACGTAGCGGATGAGGAAGTAGACCACTCCGAAAACGCGGTTGTTGCGCTTGCCGCCGCTGGTGAACTCGTCCCGCACGTCGGCCTTGGACATCTTCCATCCAACGAAAATGACGAACAGAAGGCCTCCTATCGGCATCAGGACGTTGCTGCAGAGCTTGTCCAGGAGGTCAAAGAACGTAAGGCCGATGACCTTCACTCCGGACAGCGGCCCGAACGACAGCGAGCACACAACACCAATGGTCCATGTAATGAGGCCAAGAATAATGGTGCTCTTTGTCCGGCTCATTCCCTTTTCCTCTGACAGGTATGCTACACCAACCTCCAGAAGGGAAATAGAGGAGGTGAGCGCCGCTACCAGCACGGTAAGGAAAAACAGTATGGAAATAACAGCCCCCACCGCCGAATGCATCCTGTTAAAAATAAAGGGCAGCGTGTCAAAAACAAGCCCGGGGCCCTCTCCCGGAGCGATTCCGGCCGAAAAGACCGCAGGCATTACGGCAAAACCGGCCAGCAGCGCAAAGAGAAGATCGGACGTCGCCGTGCCGATACCGGAATCGAGCATGCTCTCATCCTCCGGCGAATAAGACGCATAGGTGAGAATGGTTCCTACGCCCAGCGACAACGAGAAGAATGCCTGTCCCATTGCCGCAGCCACGCTTCCAGGCGTGAGCCTGGAGAAGTCCGGCTTCACAAGGTATTCAACACCCTTGAACGATCCCGGAAGAGTCATCCCGTACACGGCAATCACCACGATGAGCACAAACAGCAGCGGCATCGCCACATTGGAGAACGTTTCTATGCCGTTCTTGACTCCAAGGAGAATCACAAGGGCCGTGAGCGTTATGAATATGGTATGCATTATTATCGGCTCCCAGGTCTTGGAAATGAATTCTCCGAAAAGACCACTGGGGTCATTTGCAAAAGCTCCGGAGCACGCCTTAAAGAGATAGTCTACAGACCAGCCGCCCACGACGGAATAATACCCCAGCAGAATGATAGGGGTGAATACGGTAAGGAGCCCCAACCATTTCCAGCGCGTTCCTGGCGCCAGTTTCTTCATCGCCCCGAAGGTATTGCCCCTGCCCCTTCTGCCGATGATGCTTTCTGCAAAGAATATCGGCAGGGCAAGTACAACGCACGCAAGGATATAAACAAGAACGAAGGCCGCGCCTCCGTTCTGTCCCACCAGATAGGGGAACCTCCATAAATTACCAAGGCCGATGGCGCTTCCCGCCATGGCCAGAACAACCGCAACGCGGCTTCCGAAATTTTCTCTGCCCTGTTTCACGTCAGCTTTGATACACTACTTGCAAAGATAAGTAAATTGTGCTAATTTTGTGTGTTATGAAGCAGTATTTAGACCTGTTGCGGCACATCCGCACAAACGGAGTCATGAAGGAAGACCGTACCGGAACCGGAACACAGAGCGTTTTCGGCTACCAGATGCGCTTTGACCTAAGCGAAGGTTTTCCCCTTCTGACAACCAAGAAAGTCCACCTCAAGTCCATCATCTACGAGCTCCTTTGGTTCATCGCAGGAGACACAAACGTGCGCTATCTTCAGGACCACGGCGTCACCATCTGGGATGAATGGGCCGACGAGAACGGCGACCTTGGCCCGATATACGGCCATCAGTGGCGTTCTTGGCAAACGACGGGGCAAACGGCAATCGACCAACTTTCACAGGTAATCGACCAGATTAAGCACAATCCGGACTCCCGCAGGATGCTTGTGACGGCCTGGAACCCCTCTGACGTTGAAATAATGGCACTTCCTCCATGCCACTGCCTCTTCCAGTTTTACGTGGCAGACGGGAAACTCAGCTGCCAGCTTTACCAGAGAAGTGCAGACGTCTTCCTTGGTGTTCCCTTCAACATTGCTTCCTATGCTCTCCTTACCATGATGATAGCCCAGGTGTGTGGCCTGAAGCCCGGAGAGTTCATCCATACAACAGGAGACACCCATATATATAAGAACCATTTCGAGCAGGTGGAGCTCCAGCTCTCACGTGAGCCCCGCAAGCACCCCACTATGCACATAAATCCTGACGTCAAGAGCATATTCGACTTCAAGTATGAAGACTTCACCCTTGAAGGATATGATCCCTGGCCCGCCATCAAAGCCCCCGTTGCAGTATGAAAAAATGTCTGATAGTAGCCGTAGGGCAGAACTATGAAATCGGCGTGAAAGGTGCCCTTCCATGGCACATCCCCTCAGATCTCCAGTATTTCAAGAAAACCACGCTGGGCTGTCCTGTAATCATGGGGCGCACCACGTATTTTTCCATCGGCAGGCCTCTTCCCGGCAGGAAAAACATCGTCCTTAACCTGGGGGGAGACCCCATCGACGGAGTTACCTGCGTCTACTCCTTCGAGGAAGCCTACAAGGAAGCGGAAGCCACAGGGGCCGACAAGTGCTTCATCATCGGCGGAGCCTCGGTCTACAAGGCCGCCATGCCGGACATGGACCTCCTCTACATTACCCGCGTGCACAAGGACGTCCCCGGTGCCGATGCCTTCTTCCCCGAAATAAAGCCGTTGGAGTGGCATCTTGACAACACAACACCAGCCGAAGACGCCGCCTCCGGCTTAAAATTGGACTTTGAAGTTTATTCCCCCGCTAAAAATATGATAACCAAGGAACTCTGGGGCACATCCCCCGACGGGAAGGAAATCTTCCTCTATACACTCAAGAATGCCTCCGGCGCATACGTAAAGCTCAGCAGCGTGGGTGCCGGCATCGTCTCCATCGTAGTCCCGGACAAGGACGGCAAGCTGGATGACGTCGTCATCGGCTACAATAACGCCCTTGACTATTTTGCCGACGGCCCCTGCGCCGGCAAGGTTCCCGGCCGCTTTGCAAACCGCATCGCGAAAGGCCGGTTCACGCTGGACGGCGTGGAGTATACCCTTCCAATAAATAACGGCCCCAACCACCTTCACGGCGGCCCCAAGGGCTTCCAGAACCAGGTATGGGACAGCCGCATAGACGGTGACGCCGTAGAGTTCATGTACTTTGCCGAGGACGGAGAAGCCGGCTATCCCGGCGCTCTCAAGGCCGTTGCCCATTACACTTGGGGAGAGGACAACTCCCTGAAACTCGTCCTCACGGCAGAGGCCGACAAGCCCACCGTGGTGAATCTCACCAATCACGTCTACTTCAACCTTGACGGAGAGGGCTCCGGCAGCGTTCTGGACCATGTCCTGGAACTCAACGCCTCCCAGTATCTTCCCACCGATGAAACCCTCATCCCGCTTGGAGAGCCTGAAGACGTGGCCGGAACTCCCATGGATTTCGTTGAGGCAAAACCCATCGGCAGGGACATCAATGCAGATTTCCCCGCCCTCAAGTATGGCAAGGGTTATGACAACTGCTACCTTATAGACGGCTATATTCCCGGCCAGCTTTCCACCGCAGCAGAGTTGTGGGCTGCAAAGAGCGGCCGCCATCTGGAGGTCCTCACAACCCAGCCGGCTGTCCAGATTTACACCGGCAACTGGCTCAAGGGATGCCCCACCGGCAAGAGCGGCCGCGCATATCAGGACTACGACGGCGTTGCCATTGAGTGCCAGCACTGCCCCGACTCTCCCAACCGCCCTGAATATCCTTCCACGGTCCTGAGGCCCGGAGAGGTATACGAAGAGGCAATTATCTTTGCATTCTAGGGGTGTTTTTGCTACTGGTGTCCCATCTGCCGGACCACCTGGAGCACCTGCTCCACCGTGGCATCCTTCAGGATAACCTTTTTGGAAGAATCCAGCAGGTACAGTGACGGAATGGCGCGGACGTTATATATAAGGTCCTCGCGGATAGTGAAGTTATGGTCGTAACCGTTTATCCAGTTCTTTGGATAGGTTGCGGCCTTTGCTTTCCATGCATCTACCTCCCGGTCAATGAAGATGTCGGCAACTTTCAGCTTTCCGGAGGCCTCCAGGGCCGATATTTCCGGATATGAGCCCATCGTTTCCAGGAGTTCCTTGCAGGCGGAGCAGTCCGGATTTCCGAATATGAGAAGGAGCATGTCGGCCTTGATGGAATGCATGGTGCGTCTGCGTCCTGAGATGTCCGTGAAGGAGAAGTCTGCGGCTACTGTTCCGGGACGGTTGAGGGAGCACATGCGGGCCTGCCAGGCATATCGGCCCCGGGAGGCCTCGTCAACGAGGGGAGACCGTGACAGGCGCGTGGCCATGGGCAGCCAGCACTCCTCGCTGCGCAGGGGAGAATTGGGGTCGTAGAAGTATTTGGCGGCAAGTTCGGTCATGGGTTCAAACGCATCCTCGGCGGCCGAAATGCGCTCAAAGAACGCGCCCATAGCCTTTTCCGGCTGCTGGATATACGAAGAGAGGATGGTTGCAAAAACGCCCATCTGGCGCTCTACCTCGTCCTTTTCAACGCCGGCGATATGCAGGGAATCCGTGGGATAGTCTCCTTTGACAAATGCGTCCCAGAAGTGTTCTGCAGCGTAGTTTATACGGTCTGTCTCATCTTCAACCATTGCAGGAATGACCACCTGCGGAAACTCCCGCGATATGGGCGCAGAGGCCTGTTTTTTCCGGGGTCCGCAGGAAAACACCAAGGCGGCTATTGCAATTGCAAGGGCGAACTTTCTCATCATGAAAGCAAAGTTAGCCGTTTTTTCTTAACTTTGTCTCCTGTATGAAGAAAACCTTGCTATCGGCCCTTGTTGCCCTGCTCTCATTCAGCGCATCGGCCCAGTTCTACACAAACGGCGACGACCCCGCCTCCCTCCGCTGGTTCAGCGTAGAGACGCCTTACTATAAAATAATCTATCCCGAGGGTACAGACTCGCTTGCGTGTGTCTACGGAACCCTTTTGGAGCAGTTCCGCGTGCCCATCGGAAGGTCCATCGGCATGACTCCCGGAGATGTCCCAAAGGGCAAAATGCCGGTGGTCCTTCATACCCATAATGTCTACTCCAACGGCTCTGTGGCATGGGCGCCGCGCCGGATGGACCTTTACACCCTCCCGGACGCCTACGGAAGCGATCCTTACCCCTGGGAGGTGCAGCTGGCCGCGCATGAGCCTCGCCATCAGGCGCAGATGCAGGTCGCATATAAGGGGGCCCTCAAAATAGGCACCTGGCTCATTGGCGAAGGCTTCAGCCCCCTGGCGTGGATGATGTTCCTTGACGGACCCTTCGGTGAAGGCGACGCCGTGGTTGCAGAAACCGGCCTCTCCACCGGCCGCACCCGCACTGCCGATTTCCTGAACTACTTCCGCGTGGCCTACGACCAGGGCGACTGGCGCACCTGGAACCGCTGGCGCTACGGTTCGTTCAAATACATCGCGCCGGACTATTACAAGATTGGCTACATGACAATTGCCGGCGCCCGCGTGTTCGGGGAAAATCCCCTTGTGGTCAAGGATCTCATGGACCACAGCCCCAAGGCCCCGCTGGACTGGTCTCCATATAACCTTAAGGCCACGAAGAACTACCGCAAGTATGCAGAGGCCTTCAACGCCGTCTGGCAGGAAGAATACCGCGCCCGCGCTCCGTTCATGGAGGAAGAAAGGCTCTCTCCCAAGGAAGCTTTTCCTGTGGATTACATATCTCCTGTAGACCTCAACGGCGACCTCTATCTCATCCGCGAAGGATTCACCAAAAATGCCGAAATCGTCCGCTATAAGGACGGCTCCTTTGAGCATGTGTGCCGATACCCCTCCCACACTTCCAGCCTCTATCCTGACGCCGAAAGGCACCGCATCTACTGGACGGAAACCCTGAGCGGTCCCCGCTGGAAGCTGTCCGGAAAGTCCATCGTACGCTACTACGACGCCGTTTCCGGCAAGGTTATGGACCTCACCAGCGAAGGCCGCCTCTACAACCCCTACCCCTCCGACGACGGCAAAACCCTCCTCGCCCAGGAATATCCCCACGAAGGCGGCTCTGCGGTCGTTGTCCTGAGTGCCGACGACGGCTCTGTCCTCCGCCGCGTACCTGCGCCCTCCGGCGTACAAATCACGGAATCCGTATATATGGGAAACCGAATCTTTGCGATAGGAGTAGAAGCCGGGGGCTACTCCCTGTTCGAAATCTCCGCAGACGGGTCCTGGAACAGGGTCTGGGGCCCCGTCGTATCCAAGATTGTGAATCTTGACGGCTGGGAAGACAGCCATCTGGAATTTGTGGCAGACCTTACCGGAGTCAATGAATTTTACCGCTATTATCCCGATACAGGAGAGCTTCTTCAGGTAACCTCTTTCCGCTACGGCGGAACGGACTTCTGCGAGCAGGAAGACTACCTGTATTTCGTGTCCCAGGAACTTGACGGAATGGCTTTCAAGCGCGTTCCAAGGGCTTCATACGCAAACAGGCCGGCACGGCTTGTCGCCCATACATACAAGGTAGAGGACGCCCTCACGTCGCAGGAGAAGGCCCTTGGAGCGACTGTCGATTTTTCACAGCCGGTGGAAATATCAGAGCCCAAGCGCTACCATAAGCTTCTGAATCCGCTGAAATTCCATACCTGGGCGCCGCTGTTCATCAACTATGACTCCATAATGGGAGACACCTTCGACTTCACCTATGACAACATCTCCCTCGGCGCCACGGCCTTCTTCCAGAACGACCTTGGAACCCTCTCGGGAGCCCTCGGCGTGGGTGTGCACCCGGATGAAGACAAGGAAAAAGGCTGGCGCGGAGCTTTCCACGGCATACTCAAGTATTCCGGACAGTATCCGGTGATAGAGGCAACGCTGGATGTCGGAGACCGCCTCAACAGGCAGTTCAGGCTGGGCGAATACCAGGGCCTTACCGGTACGACCGTGCAGACATCGGCAAGCCTGTCAAGTTCTCCGCTGGTGCTGGCTTCCGTCACGGCCTCCGTCCCGCTCTCGTTCAACAAGGGCGGCCTGCTTAGAGGCATTGTGCCCAAAATCCGCTATTCGGTATCCAATAACAAGTTCCTCACCTCTCCGCTCATGTTCAAGGCACCTACGGGCGTGTTTGAGGGCATATCAACCCATTATGTATTCAACGGATTCGGTGACGGCAGCAATACCATAATGCAGAGTCTCGGCGCTTCCGTAAGGGGATATGTCATGCTCCCCACGACGCACAGCCGCGTGTATCCGCGCCTTGGCATCGGCTCGGAAATCGGCTTCCAGGGCCGTCTGGGGCTTGAAAAGGTGTTCGCGCCGAACATGTACGGCTATGTATACGGATATCTTCCAGGCCTCTACCAGACCCACGGCCTCCGGCTCAGCGCCCTGTATCAGAAGCAGCTCCGTACGGATGAGACCATCTTCGGAGAACTGTCGGCAAACGTGATTCCGCGCGGCTTTGACAGCTCCGGCGGCGCCGCCGTTGCAATGGAAAATCCCTGGCAGATGAAACTCTCGGCCGATTACGCGCTGCCTTTCACCATCGGCGGAGACCTTTCCCTCATGCCGGCGCTCTACATCCGCAACTTCGTCCTCACCCCCAATGCCGACTTTACACTCCTTCCCAAGGGCAACCTTTGGAGCGTGGGCGCAGACCTCACCGCGGAGCTGGGCTTCATCGTGATAGCCCTGGACGCCTCCCTTGGCGTCACCTTCTCCTACAACGGCGGCACCTGGTACGGTCAGTCGGGCCAGAAGGACCCCTTCTTCATAGGGCCGATTTTCTCGATGGACTTTTAGAAGTTGCAGCCATCTGTTACGCAAATACCCGCAAAAACGTGTAACTGCAGGCTTAAATCCCAACTATTTTGACTACATTTGTAGGAAATAGTACTGTTTAATGATGAAAAAGATTCTTGCTACCTTTGCAGCGCTCTCCCTTGCAGTGAGCGCTTTCGCAGACGAAGGCATGTGGCTCCTTCCCCTTATCCAGAAAATGAACGGAAAGGCCATGAAGGAAGCCGGCCTCAAACTCTCCCCAAAGGATATATATAACATCAACGGCAGCTCCCTGAAGGACGCCATCGTCCAGTTCGGCGGCGGCTGCACCGGAGAGGTCATCTCCGGCCAGGGTCTGGTTGTAACCAACCACCACTGCGGATATTCCGCCATACAGAGGCTCTCTTCCGACGAGCATAATTACCTCATGGACGGTTTCTGGGCCAGGACCATGAAGGATGAAATCCCCGCCCCGGGCCTCACCGTTACCTTCCTCGTATCCATGAAGGATGTTACGGCAGACCTTGCAAAGATAGAGAAGAAACTGTCCAAGAAGAATTTCGGCAAGCAGCTGGAAGAGCTTATGGACAAGGAGAAGGAAAAGATAGTGGAAAACGCAAAGAAGGAGAATCCCGGCTGTGAGGTCGAAATCCAGGACTTCTATAACGGCAATGTCCTCTACGTGATGGTCTACAAGACCTATAAGGACATCCGTTTCGTGGGCGCACCTCCGGCATCCATGGGCAAGTTCGGCGGTGAAACCGACAACTGGGTATGGCCCCGCCACACCTGCGACTTCTCCATGTTCCGCATCTATGCCGATGCCCAGGGCAACCCTGCAGCCTACTCCGAGACCAACGTCCCCCTGCGCTGCGAAGGCTTCCTCAAAATCTCCGTCGCAGGTGTAAAGGAGAACGACTATGCCATGATCATGGGCTATCCCGGCAGCACCCAGCGCTACCAGACCGCAGCCCAGCTTGAGCAGATGATCCGCACCAACCGCATCCGCATCGACGCCCGCACAATCCGTCAGGACATCATGTGGGAAGCCATGTGCGCAGACCCTTCCGTAAACCTCAAGTATGCAAGCAAATATGCCGGAAGCGCCAATGGCTGGAAGAAATGGCAGGGAGAGGAACTCGCATTCGAGAACCTTGACATCATCGCCCGTGAAAAGCAGAAGGAAGTCGGCCTCACCAACTGGATCAGAAGCCAGAAGCCTGAAAAGATTGCCGAATACGGCCGCGCAATCCAGGACATAGAGGCAGCCGTTGAGAAGCGCAAGGATGCAACCCGTGCCATGACCCTCCTCACAGAGGCCCCCGCAAACATCGAGCTCATCTCCATCTGCGGCACCGTGACCAACAACTACGGCCGCGCAATCGCAGTCCCCGGCGCAGACAGCGCTGCCGCACTTGAGAATGCCAAAAAGGCCACTCAGCGCCTCTTCAAGGACTACGTGGCAGACCTCGACAAGAAAGAAGCATCGGCCCTCCTGAAGTTCTACCGCGAAAATGCAAAGCCGGAGGACTTCCTCCAGATTCCCGGCCGGGACTTTGCCACAATGGACATCGACGCCTACGTCGATGACCTCTTCAGGAGAAGCGTCTTCACCTCTCCCCAGAAGCTCGCCGGTGCCGATGCCCCCACCATCCTCACGGACCCCGCCTACAACCTCTTCGTTGCCGTGATGACTCCGCTCATGAAGTATTACGGAGAAGTCAGGGGCAACCAGGACGAGAACTACACCAAGGCGCGCAAGGCCTACACCAAGGCCCTCATGGAGTGGAAAGACGGCGAACCCATGTATCCGGACGCCAACTTCACCATGCGTCTCACCTACGGCAACGTTCTCCCTTATTCCCCCAAGGACGCCATCCTCTACAAGTACTATTCAACCGACAAGGGCATCCTCGAAAAGGCCAGGGACTATGAGGGCAATCCGGAATTCATCATCCCTGAAAAGCTCCGCAGCACCCTCCTCAAGAAGGACTACGGCCAGTGGGCCGATGCCGACGGCACCCTCCATACCTGCTTTCTCACCAACAACGACATCACCGGCGGCAATTCCGGTTCTCCCGTGCTGAACGCCAAGGGCGAACTCATCGGCCTTGCATTTGACGGCAACTGGGAATCGATGAGCTCTGACGTCATGTTCGAGCCGGACCTCCAGCGGTGCATCTGCGTGGATATCCGTTACGTCCTCTTCACCGTTGAAAAGATAGGCGGAGCCGTCAATATCATCAATGAACTTACCCTGGTAGGAAATGATAAGAGAAAGTGATGTATTAGGATGGCTTTCCTCAGTTGAGCATCCCGGCCAGGGAGACAGGAGCATAGTTTCCCTTGGCATGGTGCAGAGCGTGGAAATAAGCGAGGACTGCGTAAAAGTGGTCCTCGGCTTTCCTAAAAGGCCTGACCCACTGAAGAATTACCTCGTTGGGGCCGCCCGTGCCGCCGTTTACCGCAATGCTCCCAGCGGAGTTGAGGTAGAGGTGGAAACCGTGGTGAAGGAGCCGGTTTCCAAGCCCAACAAGCCGGTGGAGTTCAATCTGGAGCAGCTCAGGAATGTTGCCCATATCATCGGCATAGCGTCCGGAAAGGGCGGCGTCGGGAAATCTACCGTTGCGGTGAACCTTGCCGTGGCGCTTGCCCGCCTTGGTTACAAGGTCGGTCTTGTCGATGCCGACGTGTACGGCCCCTCCATTCCCACAATGACCGGAACTGAGAATGTACAGATAGGGATGGAAGGCGAGGATGAGGACACCAGCCTCTTCCTCCCGGTGGAAAAGTATGGCGTGAAGTGGCTGTCCATCGGCCATGTAACGTCTGAGGGTCAGGCGCTTATATGGCGCGGGCCTATGGCCACATCGGCCCTCAAGCAGCTTGTGCTGCAGACAAAGTGGGGCGTTCTGGACTTCCTTCTCATTGACATGCCTCCGGGAACGGGAGACATCCATATTTCCCTTATCGGAGACGTTCCCATGAACGGCGCCGTCATCGTCACCACCCCCCAGACCGTCGCCCTTGCCGATGTGCTCCGCGGCGTGAACATGTTCCGCAATCCGCAGGTGCAGAAGCCCATCATCGGCCTTGTGGAAAACATGTCCTGGTTCACTCCTGAGGCCCATCCGGAGGAGAAGTACTACATCTTTGGCCACGGCGGCGGAGAGAAGATGGCAGGCGTACTCAAGATTCCCTTCCTGGGACAGATTCCGCTGGTCCAGGGCATACGAGAAAATGCCGATGCAGGCGAGCCCGTAGCACTTGGTATGGGCCCTGACGCCACCGCTTTCCTTGACCTTGCGGGCAAGGTTGCCGGAGCTGTCATCTGATGAAACCGTCCCTGAAGCAATACATGGAGCCGGGGAGGCTGGAGGCTGGCTGCGACGAAGCCGGCCGCGGGCCTCTTGCCGGGCCCGTGTATGCCGCTGCTGTCATTCTGCCGGAAGACTTCCACCACCCCCACCTCAATGACTCAAAGCAGATGTCGGAAAAGGAAAGGGACGAACTTCGGCCCATCATTGAGCGAGAAGCCATCGCTTGGGCTGTAGAAGCTGTAAGCGCCTCTGAAATAGACACTTTGAATATTCTTTGGGCGTCTGTCACGGGTATGCAGAGGGCCGTTCTGAGGCTTGATCCGGCGCCGGATTTCCTTCTCATAGACGGCAACAAGTTCAGGCCGTTTGACAGATACGGCTTCAAGGACTTCAGAACCGTCGTGCATGGTGATGCAACCTATGCCAGCATTGCCGCCGCTTCCGTTTTGGCAAAGACTTACAGGGATGAGTTCATGCGCTCCATAGCTGCCGATTACCCCGAATACGGTTGGGACCGCAACATGGGCTATCCCACCCCGGAACACATCGAGGCCATCCGGCGCTACGGCTATACGCCCTGGCACCGCAAATCTTTCCACGTCAAGGAACTTGAGCCGTCGCTGTTTTAGTCTCGCAGAACCTTTACCAAAAATGCTTATATTTGTACTCTTATGAAAAGAGTACTGGTCATAGCATATTACTGGCCGCCGTCCGGGGGCTCCGGAGTGCAGCGGTGGGTGAAGTTTGCAAAGTACCTGCCTGCAGAGGGCTGGGAACCGGTCATTTACACGCCGGAAAACCCGGAATACACAGCTATAGACCGTACACTTGAAGAAGAGGTGTCCCCTGAGCTTGAAGTCATCCGCACTCCCATAACGGAGCCGTATGACATATACAGAAGGCTCATGGGCCGCGGCGCAAGCACGGACATGAAAACCCTCACGGCAGGGGCCGCAGGCGGCGCCGTGACGGAGATATCGTCCGGTAAAAAAACCTTCAAGCAGCGCATTTCGCTTTGGATAAGGGCAAATCTCTTTGTCCCGGACCCGCGCGTCTGGTGGGTGAAGCCAAGCATAAAGTTCCTTACGGATTATCTCAAAGGGCATCCGGTAGACGCCATAGTCACGACGGGGCCGCCGCATTCGATGCACCTTATCGGCAAGGCTTTGCATGAGAGGCTGGGCATTCCCTGGGTGCCGGATTTCAGGGACCCGTGGAGCAGGATGTACTACCTCAAGCACCTGCCGATGACAAAGGCCACATGGCGAAAGCTCTGCGCCCAGGAGCAGGGCGTCCTTGACAGCTGCAGCACCGTTCTTGCCGTGACACCGCTTGTCCAAGAGGAATTCCAGGCCCAGACTGAGACGCCCGTCGCAATGATAACCAACGGTTACGACTCGGCCGATTTCGAAGGTCCGGCACCCGAACCCGACGGCTTTTTCAACCTCACCCACACCGGCCTTTTCGCTGCCGACGGCAACCCGCTTGCCCTCTGGAAGGTGCTGGGGGCCATGCCGGCGGCCTTCAAGGCAAAACTGCGCATACGCCTTTCGGGGAAGGTGGACGCAGAGGTGATGCAGGCCATCGAGGCCGAAGGGCTTAAGCCCAACGTGATTACGCTTGGATACCTGAACCACGCCGCCGCAGTGCGTGAGCAGCGCGCCGCCACGGTGCTTCTTCTACCTCTTCGCAACGACCCCGAATACCGCCCCATTCTCCCCGGCAAGCTCTTCGAGTACCTTGCCTCAAGAAGGCCGATACTTGGCATCGGCCAGGGCGACGGCGCCATGGCCCGCGTAATTTCCGACTCCAAGGCCGGAATCACCGCCGGCTGGGCCGACGAAGCCGCCATGCGAGGATTCCTTGAGGATGCCTGGGAGATGTTTTGCAAGGGCGGCGTGCCCGCTACGGAAGGAAACATAGAAAAATACAGCCGAGAAAGCACCGCCCGGGAGCTTGCAAGGCTTCTTGACAGCATATTATGAAAGAAATCTGGAAAAAAATAGCCATTGCACTTGGCGTTGTAGTCTTCTTCCTTGTCCTCAGCTACGGATTTGTTCCTCAGGTGCTTGACGGCAAGATAGTGAACCAGAGCGACATTTCCGGTTACGTAGGCATGTCCCATGAGATGAACGAGTGGAACAAAGCCCACCCCGACGACCAGACCTACTGGACAGATTCGATGTTCGGCGGAATGCCCACCACGGCAATCTCCACGCAGAACGGGGGAGACTTCACGCAGTGGATTTACGACCTCCTCCTCACCGGAAAACGCCCGGCCACGTATCTTTTCATAACCCTTCTGGGCGCATTCCTGCTGCTTCTTGCCTTTGGCGTGAGCTGGCCCATCGCCCTTGGCGGGGCCGTTGCCGTGGCGTTCTGCAGCTACAATTTCCAGATTATCCAGGTGGGGCACAACACCAAGATGCAGGCCATCGCCTTCATGCCCTGGGTCCTTGCCGCCCTTGTGTATACTTACCGTTCCAAGGGCCTGTGGAAGACCCTCCTCGGCGCAGCCCTCTTCGGCCTTGCCCTGAGCATGCAGGTCAAGGCAAACCACCAGCAGATAACCTACTATCTTGCCATCATGGTGCTGCTCTACGCCGTTTTCGAGCTTGCAGATGCCGTGAAGGGAAAGCGTTTCGGTCGCTTCATGACGGCGTCGGCGCTGCTTCTGGTGCTGGGATGCGCGGGTATCGCCACCAATGTGAACAAGCTGCTGCCGCTGGCGAAATATACGCCCAACACCATGCGCGGCGGCTCCGAACTGTCCAGGGACGGTGGCTCCTCAAAGGGTCTGGACCTCGATTATGCCACAGCCTGGAGCTACGGCTGGGAGGAACTCCCGAATCTGATGATTCCCAATTTCAACGGGGGAGCATCGGCCCAGGCCGTGAATCCGGAAAAATCGGAGACCATAAAGCTTCTCAGGAAGGCCGGCCAGCGCAACCTCAAGGAAACCGCCAAATCCCTGCCGATGTACTGGGGCCCCCAGCCCTTCACCGCCGGGCCGATGTATATGGGCGCCGTAACCGTTTTCCTCTTTGTGCTGGGCCTCTGCCTTTGCCGGAAGAAAGAAAAATGGTGGCTTGTAACATGCTGTGTAATCGCCATCCTGATGGCCGTGGGAAGCCATTTCATGGCATTTACGGCATTCTGCTTCAAGTATCTTCCGCTCTACAACAAGTTCAGGACCGTGTCCATGGCTTTGGTTGTGCTGCAGGTAGCCCTGCCGGTGCTGGGTTTTGTTACCCTGGACCGCATCGTCAAGGAAAAGTATGACGCCAAATCCTTCCGGAAGGGCGGGCTCACAGCCTTTGCCGTGACGGCCGGGTTCTGCATCCTCTGCTGGCTGGCCCCCGGGCTTTTCGGCTCCTTCTCCGGCGCTTCGGATTCAGGTATGCAGGACGTCCTTGTAGACGCCCTTGTACAGGACCGCATGGCCATTTTCAAGGCCGATGCCGTCCGCTCCCTTCTCCTCATCCTGGCAAGTGCAGCCCTCCTTTTCTGGGGGGTAAAGTCCGGCCGCAGGCGGATAGCCGCCGTTGCAATCTGCGTCCTGGTGCTCGTAGACATGTTTTCTGCCGGAAAGAGATACCTTAACGCCGGTCACTTTACCACCCCCAAGGACTTCAACAAGCCCTTTGCAGAGCGCATGGTAGACAAGATAATCCTCGAGGACGGAGATCCCCAGTACCGTGTCCTTGACCTCACGGTGAACGTTTTCAATTCCTCGGTCCCGTCATATCGCCACAAGAACGTGGGCGGCTATTCCCCCGCAAAGCTCCAGCGCTACCAGGACCTCATCGAGCACTATCTCACCGGCGAAATCAACGGTATTTACAAGGTCCTTTCCTCTGCTGAAACCCTTGAGGAAGTGTCCTCGTACATGGAGTCTTCAACTCCTGTCCTGAATGCCCTGAACACGCGATATGTGGTTGTAGACGACAACTTCCCGCCCGTCGTGAACGATGCCGCTTACGGCGCCGCCTGGTTCGTCTCCAATACAGTCCAGGCCGCCACCCCTGACGAAGAAATCGCCCTCCTGGGCACCGTAGACCTCTCCACCACCGCCGTCGTCACCTCCCCTGTCATTCTGAGCGTCAGCGAAGAATCTGTCGCCAGCATCGAAATGACCTCCTACGCCCCCAACCGTCTGAGGTACCACTACAGCACTCCCGAAGACCGCGTAGCCGTATTCAGTGAAGTGTACTATCCAAACGGCTGGACGGCAACCGTGGACGGCAAGCCTCTGGAGCTGTTCCGTGCCGACTGGACCCTCCGTGCGGCCCTTCTTCCCGCCGGCGAGCATGACGTGGAAATGTATTTCCTGCCGGACAGCTACAAGACAGGTGCACTTGTTTCGACCATTACTTCCATCCTCCTTCTTCTGGTCCTTGCCGCAGCCTTGGTGCTCCTCCTGCTCCGAAAAAATGATTAACTTTGCATGACTATGGCAAAAACGGCAGAAGATACCCCCATGCTCCGTCACTTCTTTGAGGTGAAGGCGCAGCATCCTGAAGCGATACTCCTGTACCGCGTGGGAGACTTCTATGAGACGTATTCAGACGACGCCGTAACCGCATCCCGTGTCCTGGGGCTGGTGCTTACCAAGAAGTCCAACGGGGACAAGGGGCCGGTTGCCATGGCCGGCTTCCCGCACCATGCCATAGAGGGCTATCTTACCAAACTGGTCCGTGCGGGTTTCAAGGTTGCCGTGTGTGACCAGCTTGAAGACCCAAAATTCGCCAAGAAGCTCGTCAAGCGCGGTGTTACTGAGATAGTTACACCGGGCATTTCCTTCGGCGAAGGCATGCTGGAGCAGAAGGAAAACAACTTCCTGTGCGGCCTCACCGTAGAAAAGGACAAGTGCGGCGCTGCTTTCCTGGACGTCTCCACAGGGCAGTTCCAGGTGGCGCAGGGAACGCTGGATTACATCGGCACGCTTCTTGGGTCCATGAGGCCGAGGGAACTGGTAGTCCAGAGAGGATATGAAAACGGCCTCAGGGAGCGTTTCGGAGACTTTTACACCACCTCCATAGACGAGTGGGCGTTCGTTTACGATGCCGCCGTCGAGAGGCTCAAGAGGCAGCTTGGGGTGGAGAGCCTCAAGGGCTTTGCAATCGACCCGTATCCCCTTGGTATCTGCAGCGCAGGGGCGCTTCTGGTGTACTTGGAGCAGACGCAGCATGTGGGGCTCAGGAATATCTGCACCATCGGCAGGATAGACGAAGGCCGCTTTGTGTGGATGGATCGCTTCACCCTCAGGAACCTGGAGGTGCTTCAAAGTGCCGCCGGGGCCGACGGCGTTTCTCTTGTACAGGCCCTTGACAAGTGTTCGTCCCCCATGGGCGCCCGCCTTCTCAGAAACTGGCTTACAATGCCTGTGATGGACCTCAAGGAACTCAATTCCCGCTACGACATAGTCCAGTACTTCACGGAGAATCCGGATGTTCTGAGTGACGTCCAGGCGGACCTCGGCAAGATAGGGGACACAGAGCGCATCCTTGGCCGTATAGCAACCGGAAAGGCCTTCCCTCGTGAGGTTGTCCAGCTGGGCCGCGGACTTGCCCTCTCCGGTGCCATCAAGGAACGCCTCAAGGACGCCACGCCGCTTGAAAAACTTCTCCACGGGCTCAGGAACTGTGAATCCCTCCTCAAGGAAATAAACCGCGTACTGGCTCCGGAACCCGCCTACCAGGTGGGAAAGGGGCCCGTCATCGCAACCGGCGTGGATGCCGAACTGGATGAACTCCGCACCCTTTCTGCCGGCGGCAAGGACTATCTCCTCCAGATGCAGCAGCGGGAGGCCGAAAGAACCGGAATCACCTCGCTCAAGATAGCCTACAACAACGTTTTCGGCTACTATATAGAAGTGCGCAACTCCTATAAGGACCAGGTGCCCCCGGAGTGGATCCGCAAGCAGACACTCGTAAATGCAGAACGCTACATTACCGAGGAACTCAAGGAATACGAACAGAAAATCCTCACTGCCGAAGACCGCATCTACGCCATTGAGACTCAGATATATGCAGCCCTCATTTCCCGCATCCAGAAGGACATTCCGGCCATTCAGGTGAATACCCGCATTCTGTCCAAGCTGGATGTGCTGGCAGGCTTTGCAGAACAGGCCGCAGAGCGCAATTACTGCCGCCCGGACCTTACCGACGGCAAGGCCATTGACATAAGGCAGGGCCGCCATCCTGTCATTGAAACGCTCATGGCTCCCGGAGAAGAATATGTCCCCAACGATGTCCTTCTTGACACGGAGAAGCAGCAGATAATAATCCTCACGGGCCCTAACATGGCCGGTAAATCTGCCCTTCTGAGGCAGACGGCCCTGATCGTCCTCATGGCGCAGGCCGGCTCATTCGTCCCCGCTGCAGAGGCCCACATCGGCTATGTAGACAAGATTTTCACCCGTGTGGGTGCAACGGACAACATCTCCAGAGGCGAATCCACATTCATGGTGGAAATGCTGGAGACAGCCATGATTCTCAATAACCTGAGCGCCCGTTCGCTGGTGCTGCTGGATGAGATCGGCAGGGGAACATCCACCTACGACGGCATGTCGATAGCCCGTGCAATCGTTGAATATATCCACGAATACGGCAAGGGTGCAAAGACCCTTTTTGCGACGCATTATCACGAACTGAACGACCTGGAAGGCACATTTGCCCGCGTCAAGAACTTCCATGTGGCAGTGAAGGAAGTGGGCAAGGAGGTTATTTTCCTGAGGAAGCTCAAGGAAGGCGGCACCGCCCACAGCTTCGGTATCCACGTCGCCCGTATGGCCGGTATGCCAAAGGAGGTGCTTGAAAGCGCAGAACGCACGCTAAAGGCCCTTGAGAACAGCCAGACGCTGGAGAGGATAGGAGCCCTCACTCCTGTAAAGCCGCACAATACGAAGGAAGGCCGCGTAGAGAGTGACGGTTCGCTTCAACTTTCGATGTTCCAGCTTGACGACCCGCTCCTTGAATCGCTCAGGGACCGCTTGCGCGCCACAGACCTCAACAACCTTACGCCTCTTCAGGCCTTTGACCTCCTTCGCTCGATGAAGGACGAACTCGGATTATAAACCAGGCTGCCAGCGCAGCTCCCAGAACCACGGCGATAATTGATGCCTCTGCCCCGAAGTCCCCTCCGGTAAGGATGTCCGGGCCGTCTACGTAAGGGATGATCCACGTTGCACCAGCGTCCGCGCCGGAGACCTCGAATCCGAAAATATTCCCCTGAGAGAAGTTCCAGGCCCAATGTATGCCGATGGGCAGCCACAGCGTCCCGCTGTACTTGTATGCCGCACCCAGCAGCAGCCCCGCCTCGATGGCGATGGCAATCGAAGACCACCACGTGGCCCCGGGATTTGATATATGCACAAGGCCGAACACCAGCGCCGACACTATGAGCGCCACCGCGAAGCCGAACTTCTGGTCTATCCACCGGAACAGCACTCCGCGGAACATCACTTCCTCCCCGATTGCAACGACGAGGAACAAGAAAAACGCATCCAGAATGCCTGTAACGTCTTTTCCGAAGCCTTTGATGCCATAGTACCCAAGCGCCATCATTATGGCCACTATTACCACGAAATACCCAAGGCCGATGAGCATTCCTGTCCCCGTATGCGCAGCGCAATTTCCTAGCGGAATGTCCTTTGCCGGCTCTTTTTCGAACCACTTCACGAATACTCCGTACAGGAGAATCATGGCCACAGCCACTACGATGGTAACCACCCAGCGAAGCCAGTGGATGTCGATGAGCGAAGTGACCGAACTGAGACCATAAAGCAGCAACGCCAGAACAAGCGATGCTGCCAGAAGGAGCGCCCATTTCCAGTAGGGCATATTCTTTATTGCCATAAGCCTGTCTTTTCTGCAAAGATATGCAAAAAAAGGCTTATTTGGAAAGCGTGCCGATAAGATCGTCCAGCGTGTGGAAAAGTTCCGGGGCGGTTTTTTCCGTGATTGAGCGGCAGGCAACCGCCTGTCCTATCTGGAAAGGCACGCGGGAAGCTTTTTCCTCCAGTTTCCTGCCCTTTGCCGTCAGGCTCACGATGACCTGACGGGCATCCTTGTCTCCCTTTTTGCGAGCAACGAACCCCTCTGTCTCCATCCTCTTGAGAAGAGGCGTAACGGTGTTCGTTTCCAGGTACAGGCGCTTTGCGATGTCGTTAACGGGCATGTTGTCCTGTTCCCAGAGAACCATCATCACAAGGTACTGCGGATACGTCAGACCTATCTCCTCCAGAAGAGGATGATAGGCCTGCGTAATGAGCCGCGAGGCCGTGTACAGCCTGAAGCAGAGCTGGTTTTCCAGTTTGAGCTGTTCCTGCATTACAAAAGGGCGACGATGTCTTTTTCGATATCTTCGGGGGTTGTGGTGGGAGCGTAGCGCTTCACGGTGAAGCCGTCCTTGGACACGAGGAACTTGGTGAAGTTCCACAGGATGTCGCTGTCCTTTTCGACGCTCTTGCTGATGGTCTTGAGCATCTTGTGGGTGGCTTTTGCCTTAAAACCGCTGTACTCCTCGGTGGGTGCCTGGGCCTTGAGGTACTCGAATACGGGCTCGGCATTGGCGCCGTTTACGTCGGTCTTTGCCATCAGGGGGAAGGTTACACCATGGTTCAGGCGGCAGAATTCGGCAATTTCGTCATTGGAACCGGGCTCCTGGCCGGCGAACTGGTCGCAGGGGAAGCCAAGGATAACGAATCCCTGGTCCTTGTACTTCTGGTACAGGGCCTCGAGGCCGTCATACTGAGGGGTAAAACCGCACTTGGAAGCGGTGTTCACAATCATCACCAGCTGACCTTTGTACTGTGCAAGGTCAACCTCCGCACCCTTGTTGCTCTTTGTCTTGAAATCGTAAATAGTTGCCATCTCTTTTTTGTTTTGTGAAGCGCAGCCCAGGGCAATCAGCCCCAAGAGCGCAGCAATTATAGTTCGTTTCATATAATGGGATTAAAGCTGCTTTACAAGCCAGTTCTGAAGGCCGATAAGCTGAATCAGCTCAAGCTGTTCCTGCATCCAGTACATGTCTTCCTCTTCGTCCTGATAGTAACCTTTCATAAGGTCGTAGGTCGTCATGTCCTCTGCAAGGGAGAGCGTTACCTGGCCAAGCACGGGAACTTCCTTCTCGGAAACGGCGAGGTCTGCCTTGATGAATTCCACGACGTCCTTGTAGATTTTCTGCTCCGGTGTTGCCTCAACCTTGGCATCTCCTCCGAGGTCGATGATGCGGGCTACCATTTTTTCCACCCACTCTGCTTCCTCCGTGGAGTGTTCTGCATACTTTTCAGCGAGTTTGCCAAGGCCCATTGCCTTGAATACCTGGCTCTGGACTTTGTGTTGGCGTGACTGTGCACTAAGGCCGGTTGCGTAGGCCTGAAGGATCTGGATTGAATTTTGTGCGTTCATAATAATATGTTTTTATTGTTTATATCGTTTGCGATACAAAGGTACAATAAAAAATTTATATCGCAAGCGATATTTCAAAAAATTTGCATTTATCGCAAAACGCCCGTGCACGTGTATATAATGATAAAGGTCGGCTCCATAGAGAAACCAACCTTTATCAAATGTTGCAGTTTGAGTTTTAGTCCTCTTCCTGTTCCTGTGCTGCGTACTCTGCCAGGAGCTTGGTCTGGACATCGGCAGGGACCTGCTGATATTCGGCAAACTTCATCTGGAAGGTAGCGGAGCCGCCGGTGAGGGAACTCAGGATGGTGGAGTAGCGGTAGAGCTCTGCCAGAGGAACGCGGGCGTGAAGTACGGTGAATCCCTTGTCCATATCCTGGTTCATGATCATGCCGCGGCGGGTGTTGAGGTCGCTCATGCAGGGGCCTACGTACTCGTTGGGGGTGATGATGTCTACGTTGTAGATAGGTTCGAGAATCTTGGGACCTGCGTTGCGGAATGCCTCCTTGAAGGCGTTGCGGCCGGCGATGATGAAGGCGATTTCCTTGGAGTCTACGGGGTGCATCTTACCATCGTATACGTATACGCGGATGTCACGGGCATAGGAACCGGTGAGAGGGCCTTCCTCCATCTTGGACTTGATACCCTTGAGGATAGCGGGCATGAAGCTGAGGTCGATGGAACCACCCACGACGCAGTTGTAGAACTCGAGCTTGCCGCCCCATTCGAGGTCGGAGATGTCCTGGGTCTTGAAGTTGAAGACAACATCCTTGCCGTCAATCTTGAAGTTGTGGGGTGCTTCCTGGCCTTCTACGTAAGGGCAGACCAGGAGATGAACCTCACCGAACTGGCCGGCGCCGCCGGACTGCTTCTTGTGACGGTACTGTGCGGTTGCGATCTTGGTGATGGTCTCACGGTAAGGAACCTTGGGAGCGTAGAGTTCGATGTTCTGCTTGAACTCGTTGTTCACTCTCCACTTCACATAGTTGATGTGCTGTTCGCCCATACCGGAAAGGATGGTCTGGCGGAGTTCCTTGGAGTATTCCACGGTGATGGTGGGATCCTGTGCCGCAATCCTGTTGAGGGCGTCGCCAACCTTGGCTTCATCGTTCTTGTCAACGGCCTTTACTGCGCAGCGGTACTTTGCGTCGGGGAAGACCATGTGCTTGATGGCCTCTGCACCGCTCTGTGCCAGGGTGACGTCAGTCTTTCCGGCCTTGAGCTTCATGACGCAGCCGATGTCACCGGCGCTGATGGAGGTAACCTCTTCCTTCTTTGCACCTGCAACTGCATAGATGGCGCTAAGGCGCTCACCGTTGCCGGTTTCAGGGTTTACGAGGTCTGCACCCTTGTTGAGGGTACCGCTCATCACGCGGAAGTAGGAAACATCTCCGAGGTGCTGCTCTACGCTGGTCTTGAAGATGAAGATGGAGGTGGGAGCACCGGAATCGCAGACAACCTCGCCGCCGTCAACAGTCTCTTCCTTCTTTCCTTCCGGTGAAGGAACAACGTTCACGATGAATTCCATGAGGCGCTTTACGCCGACATTTTCCTTTGCTGCGGTGCAGAACACGGGGATGGTTTCCCCCTTGCCCAGACCGGCGCGGAGACCTTCACGGATTTCGTCTGTGGAGAGTTCCATGGTCTCGAAGAATTTCTCCATGAGTTCGTCGGAACCCTCAGCGGCTTTCTCCATGAGTTCTGCGCGGAGTTCTTCGGCCTCGTCTGCGTATGCTGCGGGGATTTCGAGCTCTTCGCCCTTCTTGTTGTAGAACTTCATGGTGATTACATCCACGAAACCTTCCAGACCAAGACCGGGATTAACGGGGAACTGGCACAGGACGGCCTTCTTGCCGAATTCTTCAGAGATGGCTGCGCGTACGCCGTCCCAGTTTGCCTTGTCGTGATCCAGCTGGTTCACGGCGATGATCATAGGGACGTTGTACTGGTCTGCGTAGCGGGCGAAGAGGGTGGTGCCCACCTCGATGCCGGCAGTGCCGTTCATGACCATCACGGCGGCCTCTACCACCTTGAAGGCGGAAAGTGCGCCACCGGAGAAGTCGTCAGAACCGGGAGCGTCGATGAAGTTGATCTTGGTGCCGTTGAACTCTGCGTACAGAGGGGTGGCGTTGATGGACTTCTGGTTGGTCTGCTCGAATTCGGTGTTGTCGGAAACGGTGTTCTTGTCTTCCACGGAGCCACGGCGGTCGATGACCTTGCCTTCGAAGAGCATGGCCTCGGAGAGGGTGGTCTTTCCGCTGCGGGGTGCGCCGATAAGGACAACGTTGCGGATGTTTTTGGTTGTGTAAGTCTTCATTTTGGTGTATAGATTTTTGCGTTTTTCGCGTTAGTCCGCAAATATACGGATTATTTTGCATCTTAACAATAGCGAAATCACTGGTATTAAATAATTTTAATAACTAACTTTGCACTGCGAAAAAAGGCTCGAAGGGACGGAGTTGATATATCCTCACCTAATATACCAAATCTATGAAGCCTGTTTTTGAAAAGCTCTTCGGATTCGATTCCGCAAAGAACAATGTCCGTACGGAGATTGTAGCCGGAATCACGACCTTCCTCACCATGGCCTACATCCTGGCCGTGAACCCTGGAATCTTCAGCGCACTACCCGGCATGCCGGGCGGTTCTGTTTTTACAGCAACCGCACTTGCCGCAATCATCGGTACGCTGGTGATGGCTCTCTATGCAAAGCGTCCTTTCGGACTTGCTCCCGGCATGGGTCTCAATGCGTTCTTCGTGTACACGGTCTGCCTTGGCATGGGCTATTCCTGGCAGTTCGCCCTTACGGCGGTTCTCATTGAGGGTCTCCTCTTCATCATCCTCACACTCACCAAGGTGCGTACATGGCTCCTCAACGCCATCCCCGGTACGCTCAAGAAGGCAATCGGCGCAGGTATCGGCCTGTTCATCGCCTTCATCGGCCTGCAGAACGCCGGCATCATCGTGAACAATGACGCCACCCTCGTGAGCCTTGGCCACATCACTGAAGGCAAGGCCCTTGTGGGTGTAATCGGCATCGTAATCACCGCCGGTCTCGTGATGGCGAAGGTCCGCGGAGGCATGCTCATCGGCATCCTTGTAACCACCATCGTGGGCCTCTTCATCAAGGACTCCGCAACAGGAGACGCCGTAACCCAGCTTCTCAGGACAGACACCGGGGCAATCAAGCTCATCTCCCTCCCGGACAGCGTAAGCCCCATCTTCTGCAAGTTCGAATTCGGACAGATTCTCTCCTGGGACATGCTTGCCGTTGTGTTCACCTTCCTCTTCATCGACATGTTTGACACCATGGGCACTATCATCGGCGTCCATCAGGGTGCCGGTCTCGTAGAGAGAGATGAGGTTCCCGAGATGGAAAAGATGTTCCTTGCCGATTCCGTCGCAACAGTCTGCGGCGCTTGCCTCGGCACCTCCACAACAACAACCTATGTAGAAAGCGCAGCAGGTGTGGGTGAAGGCGGTAGAACCGGCCTCACGGCCTTCTCAACGGCCATTTGCTTTGCCCTTGCCCTCTTCTTCAGCCCCATCTTCCTCGCCATTCCCGGTGCAGCAACGGCTCCCGCCCTTGTTATCGTCGGCGTAATGATGATGCCTTCCATCAAGCGCATCCACTGGGACGATTACTGCAAGGCCATCCCTGCATTCCTCACCATCATCATGATGCCGCTCGCCTACTCCATCTCCGACGGTATCCTCATCGGTGTCATTGCATACGTACTCATGCACGCAATCAGCGGCAAGTTCAAGGAAATCTCCATTACGATGTGGATTCTTGCGGCGCTGTTCATCTGCAAGTACATCTTCATCTAAGCGTCGGACGCCTGAAGCCACGTCCTGCACGTATTAAGCCGATTTTATGTAACAGGTGGCCACACTCGGCCACCTGTTACATTTTTTACGGGATGATGTGCATCAGGTGGCCCGGTGAATTCTTTTTACTATCTTTGCACTCGGTTTGAAAACAAGAGTTGTCATACTTGCCGCGGCGCTTCTTTGCTCCGTCTCATGTGCAACCATCTCAAGGAGCATGAGAGGTGCGCCCGTGGCTCCCACGCCGGACCTTCAGGATCCGGTCTATGACAGCATAGACATCCGCTGGAGGCCAATGGCAAGGAATCTCGCATACCTTGGCAAGATGAACCCCGTGGGCGGAAACACCATCAAGATCTACACCGAAGGCCGCACCAAGTTTGCCGATTTCAATGAAGACCTCCGTAACGCAGAGCAGTACATCGACATGGAGTACTACCGCTTTGCCGCCGATACCATCGCCGGCGTAGTGAAGGAAATCCTCCTTGACAAGGCTGAGGAAGGCATCCCGGTGCGAATGATACTGGAATCCCGCTCCAATGCCCCCAAGGTCTCTTTTTACCGCCAGCTCAGAAGGGCCGAAGGAATCCATACCGTGGACGTCCAGAACCCTGGAGACATCATCGGCGGAATATGGAACATCGATTTCAGGGACCACCGGAAAATAGCGGTTGTCGACGGCAAAATATGCTATACCGGCGGAATGAACATTGCCGATGACTATCACACCAACTGGCGTGACACCCACGTGAAACTCCAGGGCCCCATCGTAGAAGACTTCGAGAGCATGTTTGACGATTTCTGGATTTACTTCGGCGGGAAAAAGTTTGCCTGGAGACCTCAGGAAGAAAGGATTTACGAGAACGGAGCCATCATGCAGGTGGCAAGCGGCGGCCCATACACTGCCGACAAGCCAATACAGGAAGGATTTGAACAGGCCCTGTCAATTGCACAGGATTATTTTTGGGCCCAAACTCCGTACCTGTGCCCTCCGAAGTCTACGCTAAAGGCCCTGAAATCGGCCGTGGACCGCGGTGTTGACGTGCGGCTCATGCTTCCCAAGAACCAGGACGTCCCCGTGATGCTCTGGGTGAACCATGCCTTCTACAAAAAGCTTCTCAAAAGCGGTGTCAAGCTATATGAAAGGGACGACCCCTTCATGCACAGCAAGACTTATGTCACGGACGATTATGTGAGCTGCTACGGCTCTGCAAATATTGACAACCGCAGTTTCGGGCTCAACTATGAGAACAACGTCTATATCTACGACGAGCCCACCGCCATCAAGAGCAAGGAGATTTTCCTTGAAGACATGGAACACTGCCGTGAAATCAAGCTGGAAGAGCTGAAATGGCCCTTCTGGGAAAAAATCATGCAGGGGGTTGTCATTCTTTTGGGCTATTCCCAGTGGTAAACCTCCCCTTTGCGGGGACCACAAGGCGGTCAAGCGCAGCCAGAACTCCGGGCATCACCAGCAGAATCAGAATTATTACCGAAAGGGCACCCATGGCAAGGCTGTGGAAAATGGTGCTTGTGAGGTGGTCCTTTACGATATGGGACATCACAAGCGGGACCAGGGTGATTATGAGCCCGGACGTAAGGATGGAATTGAATGTCCTGTAATATGTTACGGCAAGGGACTTCCTCACGCCCATAAGTGTACGGCAGTGCCTGTAATAGCTTGTGAAAAGGATGGAATAGTCGATGGTCGCTCCCATCAGCACGCCCTGGATGATGAGGTATGAGAGATAGAGCATCGGCTGCCCTCCAACGCCGCTGGCATAAACGTTCACGTACACTCCGGAAAGGACAGTCATGATGAGGATTACAGGAATGAGAAGGGACTTGAAGGTGAGGGCCACTATGATGAAGATGGCCAGCACGGTGAGCGCCGTAAGCAGCAGAAGTTCCTGAGGGAATCCCTCCTTCATCTCCTTGTACATGCAGGACTCGCCGATAAAGTAGCTGGGCCCGGTGAAACTGCCGGCGGCCATGGACTCGGCCTTGTCCAGGAACTCATAAACCTCATGTGATTCGGCCTCGTACGACGTGAGTATCAGCGACAGCGAGAAGTCTTCACCGCGAAGATTCCCCACTCCTGAGTTGAAGGCATCCCTCGCTTTCATTACCTGTTCCTTCATGTCGGGCGTTATGATTCTCTCATAGGCAGGATTCTCCATCATTTCTTCATGGATGAAATCCAGAAGTTCGCCCACAGACATCGTATAGCTCTTGTCCTCATTCAGCCTTGCCCCTGTGTACAGGTAGAGAAGGTCCATCTCCCCGCGGCTGACCTTCATCCCGCAGCCGGAAAGTACTTTCTGCATCTTTGCCGATGAATATTTTCCGTCAGTGAACGCCATCTCTGCCAGTTCTTCCAGCGGGGTTGGAACATAGGGGTCCGGCTCTGAGGCAGTAACGGGCGAGGCCTGTTCGGGCTCCTCCACAGGAGGGATGAAGTCAGGCTTCCGCGGAACATTGACTGTGTCCGGTAGCATCGGAGCGCGGACATCGGCAAGAAGGGTGTCGACGGCTATGACAAGAGGACCGGCGGCAACGATGGAGTCCATTCGGGCTCCCATTTCATAGATGCGCCCGGCGTCTTCCTTGGGAATCATCTTGGAGAAGCGCCTGTCCGTGAGCACTTTCTCCCTCACGAAACGCACCAGCCGGTAAGGCTCCATCCTGGCATCCCTGCCCTTTTCTCCCGCCATCCTGTACACCATGGAAATGAGCCTCCTGTCTGTCCCTACCAGGTTTGCCACCTGTTCTGCCGTGAGCGGCGTGGTAGCATCCTCGTATGTAATCCCGGGCTCTGCTTCAGGTACTATTTCTTCTGACAGTGTGCTGTCTTCCGCTTCAGTGGGAGCCATAGCAACGGCAACGCTGTCTTCCTGCGGTTCAGCGACCGCCGGAATTTCCGGCTCCGGCTCTGCCTCAGTCACCTCTTCCTTCTGCACCCTGTCATTCCGACCAAGCGGAGCGCGTGGAGAAATCTCCAAGTCCGGAAGGGCGAACGGTTCGATGAGTCCCGCATCGGCAAGCATGTTTGCCGACTCTTCCAGCTGTGACAGGCGCAGCCTCTCGTTCCTTTCCGGATGGGCCTTGGCGTAATACACGATGTCCAGGAGCTCTTCCGTAACAAGCGGCGACAGGCTCCGGAACCGGTCTGCCATCTCTGCCGATGAAAGTTTCTTTATGGCCATGGAGGGGTAACTTACGGCCGACAGGACCTTGGGATCATTTGAAAGGCTGTCCAGAAAATCAGGAACGGCGTTTTCATCGGCAGTGGAATACAGGACCATGACAGGATTGTCCGGAGGGAATTCAGTTGTAATCCTTGTCGGCCATATCGAAGAGAAGTTGATTTCCGTCTTTCTCTGCAGGAGCGCCGCGGCCACGAAAACCCCCACGAAGAGAACGGCGAGAGGCCATCGGAAAGCCCTTTCAAAGCGTGCGATGGGGGCCACCGGGAAGGAAGGAGTGCGTTTTCCGGTCTTCTGGATGGCCTTGTCGAAGGTTATGATAAGCGCAGGCAGTACGGTGAAATTGCAAATGAGGCTGAACACCACGCCCTTTGAAATGACCCAGCCGATATCCGCCCCAATCTTCAGTCTCAGGAACACCAGCATCACAAGTCCCACAAATGTTGTCAGGGCGCTTGAGAGGATGGTCGGTGCCGACAGGCGGATTGCCGCGGCCATGGCTTCGGGAAGGCTGCCGTGGTGCTTTTTCTCCTCCCTGTAGCGGTTCATGAGGATGATGGAATAATCCATGGACAGCACCATCTGCAGTATGGCCACAATGGAATGGGTGACCAGGGAGACGGTTCCAAGGAAGTAGTTTGTGCCCATGTTCATCAAAACGGCAAATCCCGTTGCAAGGAGGAACAGCAGTACCTCCATGAACGAGCGGCACATGATGATGAGAAGTATGAAGATAAGGACAAAACCGGTTCCCACGATGGTCCCGATGCCGTCCATTACCAGATTTTCTCCGTCAACCTCCACAACGGCCTTGTCTCCGTAATGCTCCACGATGCGCTCTTCAAGGGCTTCTGTATCCGTTTCGCTGGTGATATTGAGCCTGTACAGAGTGAGGTTCTCCTTTTCCCGTACGGAATCCAGCGTGAGATGTCCTGTGAGAGAGTCCAGGACCGAGGGGGCATCGGCACGGAGGTCCGGCTCCGTGAGCATTACGCTCATGAGCCTCATGTGCTGGTCCAGCATAGGCAGGGACTTGGAGATTTGCTCCATGCCCTTTCTCATCGGGGAGTTGTCCGGCAGGTACAGCGCCATGTCTGCGTTCACGTTGACCTTCGGGATAAGCAGGCAACAGACAGCGGCAAACGCCACCATCACAACCAACAGCACATTTCTCCACTTTACAAGAAACCCCGAAATACCGGACATCACATAAGTTTTAGCTTGCAAATTTACCTCTTTTTTCAAAACAATTTCGTAAATTTGAAAACTAAATCATTCGTTGATGAAAAAAATAGTAAAATCCGCCCTGATTGCCGTTCTGGCAGTTACGCTTGCAGCTTGCTGCAAATCCAATGAGAATTACACAGTAGTCATTTCGCTCGATGGTTTCCGCTGGGATTATCCCGACATGTACGACATGCCCTTCATGGACTCCCTGGCATCTGTCGGCGTAAAGGCGAGGATGGAACCATCTTTCCCTTCCTCCACGTTCCCGAACCATTATACCATCGCCACAGGACTTGTCCCGGACCATAACGGCCTCGTGAACAATTCCTTCTGGAATCCCGACACCAACCACGGCTACTCTCTCAAGGACCCTGAATCCCGTTACAGTCCGGATTACTACTGCGGAGAGCCCATCTGGGCCACCGCACAGCGCCAGGGCGTGAAGGCAGGCGTCGTCTACTGGGTTGGTTCAGACATTCCTATCGGCGGAGTTTATCCCACATACTACCGCAACTGGGACGAAGACCCGCACTGGACTTTCGAAGAAAGGGTTGACGAGATGGTCCGCCTTCTCTCCCTTCCGGAAAAGCAGCGCCCGCATCTTGTCATGGGCTATTTTGACGAGCCGGACCATCAGGGCCACGTCTTCGGCCCCCATGCCCCGGAGACAAAGGCAATGTGCGAGCACATGGACAGCCTCATGCACGGCTTCTACAACCGCCTGATGGCCCTTCCGATTGCCGATAAGATTAATCTTGTCATCACCGGAGACCACGGCATGACCGAAATCTCCCCCGAACGGTTCATCCCCATCGAGGACGCCTTCCCTCAGGAATGGGCTGTGCGCATTGCCGGAAACAACCCCACAAGCATCTGGACCGCCCCCGGCTGTGCCGACAGCCTCTACAACCGCCTTTCCAAGATTGAGCACATTTCTGTCTGGCGCCACGGCGAAGTCCCCGAAAGGCTCTGCTACGGCACATCCAACCGCCTTGGAGATATAATCGTAAGCCCCGACCTTGGCTGGCAGTTCAACTTCAAGCCTTCCCACAACAACGGCACGCACGGCTTCAACTGCACCGAAACCGACATGCTTGTCGCCTTCCGCGCCGCCGGTCCTGACTTCAAGACAGGTTACGAAGCCCCCCTTACAGAAGGTGAGCCTTCCGCCTTCCGCAACATAGACATCTATCCGATGATCTGCAAGCTCCTGGGCATCAAGCCGGCTCCGGTGGACGGCAAACTCGAAAGAATCAGTAAAATCCTCAAATAGAAATGTCAGTAAAGCATTTTACCCTACCCTATGAAGGCGGTCTCATTGAAAAGGACCTCCCCGCCGGCATCCTGCATACCTACGAGAAGGTTTGGACTTACGTTTTTCCGGATTCCCATCCGGCGACATACGAGATTGCAGACACCATAATTGCAGCAATCAAAGCGAAGAAAGACGGACTGTTCCGTCTTGGAATCACTACGGGAGTAACCCCAGTTACGCTTTACAGGGTACTTGCCCGCCGCCACAACCAGGGAGAATTCTCCTTCAGGAACGTGGAGATAGTGTCCATAGACGAATACTATCCTTCCTCGAAGAATGAGGCCCAGAGCCGCAACCGCCTCATCCACGAGGCACTCATCGACCATATCGACATTCTCAAGGAAAACGTCCATATCCCGGACGGCACCATCCCGGCCTCGGAGGTTTCTGAATACTGTGCAAAGTTTGACGAAACAGCCCGCAATCTGGACCTCCTTGTCATCGGCGTCGGTGAACAGGGCCAGGTGGGCTTCAACGAGGCCGGCTCCAATGAGAAGACACGCACCCGCATAGTTCGCCTTTCATATGCTTCCCGCAAGCGCCAGATCCACAATTTCAACAACGATATATCCGTCACTCCGGACAAGGCCATAACCATCGGCATATCCACCATGCTCAGCGCCAGGAAGATTATCCTCATGGCCTGGGGCGAGGAAAAAGCCAATGCCGTGAAAGCCATTGCCGAAGGCCCCAAGGACCCCGCCTGTCCCGCCTCCCTTCTCCAGTCCCACGACCACATCAGCTTCTACGTGGACGAGACCGCCGCAAGCCTTCTCACCCGCAGCGAGGCGCCCTGGCTCGTGGGTCCCTGCGACTGGACTCCCAAGTTTGTCCGCAAGGCCGTGGTATGGCTGTGCCAGAAGGTGGGAAAACCCATCCTCAAGCTCACGGAAAAGGATTATCTTGACAACGGCCTCAGCGACCTTCTCGAAAGCCAGGGCAAGTTTGACAAGATAAACATCGACGTCTTCAACGACCTCCAGCACACCATCACCGGATGGCCCGGCGGCAAGCCCAATGCCGATGATTCCACCCGCCCGGTAAGTGCAAAGCCCTTCCCCAAGACCGTCCTCATCTTCTCCCCACACCCGGACGACGACGTAATCTCCATGGGAGGAACGTTCATCCGCCTTGTCTCCCAGGGCCACAACGTGCACGTGGCTTATGAGACCTCCGGAAACGTGGCCGTCCATGACGACGTGGTCCTTCAGCACATGGATGCCGCCTTCCAGCTTGGTTTTGCCGATGAATTCGCCCGCGTCAAGGCCCTCGTCGACAGCAAAGTCCCCGGCGAGCCGGAACCCCGCGCACTCCTTGACATGAAGGGCGCCATCCGACGCAGCGAAGCCCGCGGAGCAGTCCGTTCCTTCGGCCTCAACGACGACACCAACGCCCACTTCCTGAACCTCCCGTTCTACGAATCGGGCGGCATAAAGAAAAACCCCAGGACCCAGGCCGATGTAGACATCATCAAGAAGCTCATGAACTCCCTTGAGCCAGACATGATTTTCATGGCCGGCGACCTTGCAGACCCTCACGGCACCCACCGCGTTTGCACGGAGGCCGCGATGGACGCCCTTGACCAGCTTCGCGAAGAAGGGGCCGCCTGGGTCAAAAACACCCACGTATGGCTCTACAGGGGCGCCTGGATGGAGTGGGAACTTGGCCGTGTGGACATGGCCGTCCCGCTGTCCCCGGATGAGGTTGTCATGAAGCGCCACGCCATCTTCCGCCACCTTTCCCAGAAAGACATCGTCCCGTTCCCGGGTGAAGACCCGCGCGAATTCTGGCAAAGGGCAGAGGAGCGCACCCAGAACACCGCCCGCCTCTATGACCAGCTTGGGATGGCTGAGTATCAGGCTATTGAAGTTTTCTTGAAATTGTATTGATTTTCCTGAAAATGTGTTAACTTTGCATCCCGGAATTCCTGCCGCCGTTGTATGGGATTCCGGTTTTAATTTTTTACTTAAACAATTAAAAGTATGAAAGTTATCATCAGAAAGAACTCCGCCGAGGGTTCTCTTTGGGCAGCACACTACATTGCCGCCAGAATCAACGAAAAGGCAGCCCGTACAAACGAGCCTTTCGTAATCGGTCTCTGCACCGGTTCCACCCCCATCGAAACTTACGCCGAACTTATCAGAATGGTCAAGGCCGGGGAAGTGTCCTTCAAGAACGTGATTTCCTTCAACATGGATGAATATGTGGGACTTCCCGTTGAGCATCCCGAAAGCTATCACAGCTTCATGCACCGCTACCTCTTCGACCATATCGATGAAAAGCCCGAAAATATCCATATCCTTGACGGAAACGCAAAGGACATCGAGGCCGAATGCGCAGCATATGAAAAAGCCATCGTAGAGGCCGGAGGTTTCGACCTCTTCCTCGGCGGTGTCGGTGAAGACGGCCACATCGCATTCAACGAGCCGTTCTCCTCCCTCGAAAGCCGTACCCGCGTCGTCACCCTTACCCAGGACACCCGCGAAGTCAACGCCCGTTTCTTTGACGGAGACTTCAACAAGGTTCCCAAGCAGGCGCTCACCGTAGGCGTTGCAACAGTGCTCAGCGCCAAGGAGGTAGTCATCCTCGCTTTCGGTTCCAAGAAGGCCCGCGCCCTCAAGGAGGCCATCGAAGGCCCCATGTCCCATTACTGCACCCTCAGCGGCCTTCAGGCCCATCCCGCCGGAACCATCGTCTGCGACGAAAGCTCCATCGGCGAGGTGAAAGTAAACAGCTATCGCTATTTCAAAGCCGTGGAAGAGGCTGAGAACGCCTGATGAGAAAAGTTACATTATTATTGATTGCTGCGGGGCTTATGCTGGGCATAGGTTCCGCAGCTCAGACTAAGAAGGAAACTGCGCAGTTCAAAAAAACCGTGCAGAAATTCTCTATCAAGGCTGCCGACAAGTTCCTCAAGAAGTTCCCGGAATCCGTTTACACCGTGGAAATCAACCGCTTGAAGGACTCTGTGACAGTAAGTCAGAATACAAGCAGCATATCCCATGAAGACGCACTGGCAAAGGCCGGTGCATGCCTTGACGCGATGGGCTGGAAGAAGGACGGAAAGGAGCATATCCTTGCCCTGGACGAAGGCTTGCGGCTGCGTGTCCTGGGTCCTGACGGAAGCCTTCAGGAGACCCGTTACATCCCGCATTACAATCTCACAGACAGGCTCTCTTCACTGTCCCTTATAAAGCCGCTTGAGATAATAAACCTCGGTCACAACCACTTCTACCTGCATTTTTCCTATCTGAATGAGGGAGAAGGCTCTCCGGAGAAAGAGTATGTCGAGGTGCTCTACAGTCCCGATACGGACATAGCCAACAATGCCATGTTCTACGGCACTGGGCTTTCACTTGCAGAAGGAGAACGCTACCGCATCGAAGGCCAGAGCCCTGAAAGCATAGAGGGCATCACCCTAAACTCAGAGACAGCCTGGCTGCTTGAACGGCTTAATGAAGACACCGCCCTCGTGCGCCTTTCCAAGGCCGATCTTCTCACGGACGAATCCATAAAGTGGTGGCTGGGGAAGAACCCCAAGGCGGGGACATCTGCAACGAAACTCACCTTCGGGACTCTGGATTCCGAGTCTTCCCTGGTGGAAAAATACTCGAAGAACTCCAGGGAAAGGGGAAAGAGCTGGAATGCCGCCATGTTCGACTGCCGCGGCTGGAGGGTGATAGTGGCCGCCAACAAGTCCACAGGCAGCTACGCCCTGGTTTGGGCAGAGCCGGCCGGAAAGGGCGGCGGCAATATCAACAACATTTCCTTTGAAAGCGACGGCATTACTCTCGAACTCATCTATTTCAAGGCAAAGAGGATGTCCAAGGTCAAGATTTCCATGGCTAATGGTGCCGTGAGAAGGTGAAACGAAAGACAACCGCATTTCATCCTGGCGACACAATAAAAAAGAGACCTCTGACGGTCTCTTTTTTGGTGCCCAGAGCGGGAATCGAACCCGCACGGTATTGCTACCACAGGATTTTGAGTCCAGCGCGTCTACCAATTCCGCCATCCGGGCAAAATGGATTGGAACTGCAAATTTAGGGGAAATTCACATAACTGCAAAATTTTTCCCTTATCTTTGTAATCTATGGCAAGTGAGTTCAGCATCAGTTTCAAACGTCACATTCAGAGCCGCATCTGCGGTTCGGAGAACCTGCGTGACGTTGCCGCCCTCCTTGAGGGGGAGCGGGAAATATATGTAGTGTACGATCAGAATGTTGAATGGGTTGCGGCAGAGATTCCCGGTCTTGCCGGGAATGGTGCCGTGAGGGCGGCGATAGCCATCGACACTTCCGAAGAACTCAAGACCATGGATACGGCGGTGCTCATCTGCCGGCAACTGATGGAGGCCGGAGCCTCCAGAAAGGCTCTGGCGCTTGCCGTCGGCGGGGGAATAACCACGGATTTAACCGGCTTTGCAGCAAGTATTTACAAGCGCGGAGTGCGTTATGCGAACATTCCCACCACGCTCCTCGCACAGGTGGATGCAGCCATCGGCGGAAAGACCGGCGTCAACTTTGACGGTTACAAGAACATGCTTGGCACCATAGTGCAGCCGCAGTTCACTTTCATCTGCCCGGAGGTGCTTCAGTCCCTCCCCGTCCGTGAGCGGAAAGCCGGCCTTGCCGAACTTCTCAAGACCTTCCTCATTGCCGATGCCGCCGCCTACTCAGAGGCCGTCTCCTTCTTCACGGCCGGAAAAACGCCCGGAATTCCGTCCGCGGAGTCAAAAAACGGCGCTACGGCCGGAAAAACGCCCGGAATTCCGTCCGCGGAGTCAAAAAACGGCGCTACGGACGGAAAAACGCCCGGAATTCCGTCCGCGGACCTCGTTCTGAAGGCGGCCGCCATCAAGGCCGCCATTGTGGAGCGTGACCCTTACGAGGCCGGCGAACGTGCGAAACTGAACCTCGGCCATACCTTCGCCCACGCCATCGAGCACGAGGCGCGCATGAGGGGAGACGACATCATCCACGGCGAGGCAGTCTCCATCGGCATAATCATGGCCGCGGAAATGGCCGAAAGGGAAGGCCTTTCGGAAAATGGCATTGCAGCGCGTCTGAAGGCCGATTTCAAGTGTCTTGGCCTCCCCACGGATTGTCCGTACGGCAACCTGTCGTTTGCCAATGACAAGAAGGCCGCCGGCGGAAAGGTGACATTCATCCTTCCTGTAAAACCAGGCGAAGTAATCATGAAAGCGTATGATCTGCACGACGATACAAAATAAGGAGCTCCCCGAGATACTGAAGGCGCTGGAAGGTCTTGAAATGGCGGAAATCCGCCTGGACCGCTGTCCGCTTGAGGACGATGAGATTCAGACCCTCTTCCAGGGCTCTGACATACCTCTCGTGGCCACCTGCCGCATGGCGGAAGAGTCCGACGCCCCACGCCTTCTGGAGCTTGCCATCATGTCCGGCGCAAAGTATGTGGATCTTGAAATGGAGGCCCCGGCCGCCGTTGGAAGGCGCATCCGCGAGGCCTGCCAGAGCTACGGAACCGTGCTCATAAGGTCATACCACAATTTCGAAAACACCCCCTCGAGGGAACTCCTCCGGAGCTTTGCCGAAAGGTGCCGCTCCTTTGGCGGAGAAGTTGTCAAAATCGTCACCACAGCCCTCTCCAAGGCCGATATCGACACCGTCCGGTCCCTCTATGCCGATGCCGCCCCCGGTTCCCTCATCGCCTTCTGCATGGGCGATGAAGGCCGCGGCTCCCGCCTGGATGCCCTGAAACTCGGAGCGCCCTACACGTATGCCTGCCTGTCCGACGAGGAATCGGCGGCCCCCGGCCAGTGGACGGTTTCCGAAATGTCGCAAGCTGTTTACGGCTCCTGGCACCCCGTAAAGGCATCCAGCCTCAGGATGCCCGCCTCCAAGAGCTTCGCACAGAGGGCAATAATCGCCGCCGCCCTTGCCGATGGTGAGTCGCACCTCTCCGGTTATTCCCCGTGCGGAGACAACGAATCGGCAATAAGTGTTGCAAGAAGTCTCGGGGCAAGCGTGAAATATGAGGATAACATTCTTGTTATCAAGGGATGTGCCGCAACTCCAGGCTGTCTGAAACTGCAGGAAATCCACACCGGAGAATCCGGTTTTCTTACGCGGATGACCATTCCCATACTGTCGGCACTGAGTTCTACACCCGTAAGGGTGACAGGAGAAAAGACACTCCTTGGACGTCCGCTTTCCGGCGCCCACGACATCATGGCCGCCTGCGGAGTGCGCCTCTATCCGGAGCAGAACAACTCTGTTACATTTCCTGAAAATGAGGCAAAAAATAGCAACAAAACTGTTTTATCACCACGAAAATCAGATTGTTACCTGCCTCTTACGGTGAGTGGCCCGCTCATTCCCGGCAGGGCGGACGTTTCCGGCCGCGGCGGCTCCCAGCTTATTTCCGGCCTTCTTGCCGCCCTTCCTTTATGTGACGGAAAATCAGTTCTTTATGTAACTGAGCCCAAGAGCATACCTTACCTGTTCATCACCATGGACGTGCTTGGAAAATTCGGCGTGAAGATAGGCTCGGAGATGGAAGGCGACGAGGACTTCCTTGAAACCCAGGACTGGAGCCTTTGCTCCGGCATCACCTTCAAGATAAAGGGCGGACAGCGCTACCACGGGGCCGATTTTGCCATCGAAGGCGACTGGTCCGGTGCCGCCCCCTTCCTTGCCGCCGGCGCAATATTCGGCGATATAGAGGTGGAAGGCCTTGATACCGAGAGCCTTCAGGCCGATATTTCAATCATGGACATCCTTATCCAGGCCGGAGCCAGCATGTCCCAGCTGGACGCCCCCAGAGGGCCGATACACGTATCCAGAGCCCCTCTCAGCGCCTTTGATGCAGACCTTTCCAACTGCCCTGACCTCTTCCCGACGGTGGCAGTCCTTGCCGCTTTCTGTCCTGGCGAAACGCACCTTGCTGGTGTAGAGCGGCTAAGGCACAAGGAAACCGACAGGGCCGCTGCAATCGAGGAGATGCTCACAAAAATGGGAGTCCCCGTCTCCATAGAAGAAGACGTGATGACCATCACCGGAACGGGCCTCACGCAGCGTATCCTCACCGGAAATCTCCTCAAGGGAGGCAAGTTCACCTCGTATGGAGACCACCGTATGGTTATGGCACTCTCCCTGGCCTCCCTTGGGGCTTCCGGCAAAGTTGAAATCGACGACACCTCCTGCGTCTCCAAGTCATTCCCTACCTTCAACGAACTGTTTCAACAACTATGAACACATTCGGTAACAAATTCAGAGTAAGCATTTTCGGAGAATCCCACGGCCCTGTCATCGGGGTTACCCTGGATGGGGTTCCCGCCGGCCTTCCCATATCGGCAGAGGATTTCAAGGCCGATATCCTCCGCCGCAAGCCCGGCGCCGCGGGTACAACGCCCAGAGTTGAGGCCGACGTCCCCGAATTCCTGTCGGGAGTTTATGAGGGCCACACGACAGGGGCGCCCCTGACCATCATTTTCCGCAACGAAAACACCCGCAGCGGGGATTATGCCGGTTTCCGTGAAAACCCCCGCCCCGGTCATGCCGACAAGGTTGCCGATGTCAAGTTCTCCGGATTCAATGACCCCCGTGGCGGCGGCCACTTCAGCGGACGCCTCACACTGGGCATAGTGGCAGCCGGCGTCATAGCCAAGAAAATGCTGCCGGAGCTTTCTGTAAAGGCGATTTTGAAGGAAGTTGGCGGAATAACGGACCCTGCCGGGTGGCCGGAAGCCGTCAAGGAGGCAGAGGCAGAAGGTGACTCCCTCGGCGGCATAGTGGAGTGCCGCGCACAGGGCCTCCCGGTTGGACTTGGGGAACCGTTCTGGGACAGCGTAGAATCCCTTATCTCCCATGCTGTTTTCTCAATCCCGGGCGTAAGGGGCATAGAATTCGGCGACGGATTCGGAACAGCCAGGCTCAAAGGGTCTGAGAATACTCATAAGGGAGGAGTGGTCGGAGGTCTCACAAACGGTGAGGAACTTGTCTTCCACGTTGCCTTCAAGCCAACGGCCAGCATAGCCAAGGCCGGTATCCCGGGCCGTCACGACGCGTGCTTCGCCCTTCGCACTCCGGTAATAGTGGAGGCTATGACCGCAATAGTCTTTGCAAATCTTTAAAATCGGTTTTGCATTCTTGAACCGCTTTCCAGGCCGCTGGGGAGCGGTTTTTTGTTGTTTACCACCAAACGGATGAACTGTTTCCGAAGATTAGTCAAATGCGGGATTCATAATCGTCAGAAAAGATTATACGTTTCTGAATGCCGGTTCCGAAAATATTCCCCAGTTTTGGGGCAAAAGAACTGACTATGCTGGTTTATATTCATGGAGCGAAATGCATCGGCATAAAAGCCGTGCCGGTTACGGTAGAAGTAGAGATTGCCGGAGGCATCGGCATCCATCTTGTGGGCCTTGCGGACGCCGCCGTCAAGGAGAGCCTTCTGAGGACCGTAACGGCCCTTCAGGCCATGGGATTCCATATTCCAGGCAGAAAAATTGTGATAAACCTTGCCCCTGCCGACATGCACAAGCAGGGCAGCGGCTACGACATTACCATCGCGCTTGGCATTATCGCCGCTTCCGGGCAGCACAGCATGCCTCACCTTGGAGAGTATCTCATTATGGGGGAATTGGGCCTGGACGGCAGCGTACGCTATGTCAGCGGCACCCTGCCGATGGTGGAACTGGCCAGGGAAAAAGGCTACAAGGGCTGTATCTTTCCGGAACAGTCGGCACTGGAGGCGGCCGATTTTACCGACATCCTCATTTACGGAGTCCGCACCCTCGAAGACGTCCTTCGCATCCTTGCCGACGATTCCGGTGCCACAGACCTTCTCGTCTGGAACACAGCCGCTTACAACAATGCTTTGCTGTATGCCCCGGACTGTCGGCACAACTACATGGACTTTGCCGATATAATGGGCCAGGAAGGGGCGAAGCGAGGTGCCGAAATTGCCTGTGCAGGAGGCCACAACATGCTTCTTATCGGCGCTCCCGGTTCCGGGAAGAGTTCGCTGGCAAAGGCCTTGCCGGGAATCCTTCCGCCAATGAGCCTTGAGGAGGCGGTGATTACGTCCAAGATTTATTCCGTGGCGGGAAAGTCGTCAGGGGGGCCGGGGCTCAGGAGGCAGAGGCCCTTCAGGGCGCCGCATATATCGGCCTCGAAAGTGGCGGTGCTGGGCGGCGGCTCCGGAGAAAACATCATGCCCGGGGAGGTTTCACTCGCCAGCGGAGGCGTGCTCTTTCTGGATGAATTCTGTGAAGCGCCAAAAGGCACACTGGAGGCACTGAGGGCCCCTTTGGAGGATCATAAAGTGACCATTTCCCGTCTCAAGGCAAAGATTGAATACCCTGCATCTTTCATGCTTGTCGCCGCCACAAATCCCTGTCCCTGCGGCTACTGGGGAGAAGAGGGCCGATGCGTCTGCCCGCCCGGTAAACGGGCAGCCTACCTCTCGAAACTCAGCGGTCCCGTAATGGACAGAATCGATTTGCAAATTTGGATGCATCCTGTTGATACCCAAGCGCTTATAAGGGGGCGAAAGGCGGAACCGTCATCGGCCGTGGCGGAAAGGGTGGCGGCGGCGCGGGAAATCCAGCAGCAGCGATTCCGGGGAACAGGTATATTCACCAATGCCGAGATGGGCTCCCGCGACATGGAGCGCTTCTGCCCGCTTGGCCCCGAAGGCACAGACCTTCTGGAAAGCATCATCGACAGGATGGGTCTTTCGGCCCGGGCCTATACCCGCATCATTAAGATAGCAAGGACCATAGCAGACCTTTCCGGGAGTGCCGATATCCTTGCAGAACACATTGCCGAAGCGGCCTCCTACCGCTTCCTGGACCGTAAAAGCCTATTTGTATGAGAGTGAGAAAAATGCAGAGCCGCTGCCTGACATTGCTGCGTACAGGGCCCCCTCTCCGTAGAGTCTGTCCTTTACGCCGGCAAGGGCAGGATACTTCCGGAAAACGGTTGTCTCGAAGTCGTTCTTCAGGTCTTCCTTCCAAGTGGAGGGATCCTGGAGCAGAACCTCCCTGAGGGGCTTTGCCGGGGTGGCCGGGACTATGCCGCGGTAGGCATCGGCAGTAGAGACCGAGATGCCTTCCGGGATGTATAGTTTGATGCGGAAACGGCTGATATCCAGCGGGAAAGGCTCAAGGATTTCCCCACGGCCGCTGCCGAACATAGGGGTGTTGTAGACGAAGAAGGCACAGTCGCTTCCGAGGCGGGCCGCATAGGCGGCAAGGGCGTCATCGGCAAGATTGAGTCCGGCAAGGGAGGAAATCATCCTGAGGGCAAAGGCGGCATCGGCGGAACCTCCTCCAAGGCCGGCGCCTACGGGAGAGTTCTTCCTTAGGTAAATCTTCATCGGCGGAAGGTCAAACTCTTCTGCCAGAAGGAAATAGGCCTTTGCTGTGAGGTCCTTGAGGGGGTCCCAGTCTACGCCTTCTGCGCGGGAGATTGTTATCATTAGCTTTCCGTCCTGCGATATTGCCTGAACAGTAGGGGTGCCTTCAAAACTGCCTATGGTTTTGGAAAAATCGTCACCGGTTACGATTTCCAGCGTGTCGGAAAAATCGTTTGACGGGACGAACAGGGTCTCCAGGTTGTGATACCCGTCCTCTCGGCGGGAAAGGACGTTCAGTCCAAGGTTGATTTTGACGTTGGGATGGGTAATCATGGATGCAAAGCTAATAAAAATTTGATGGAATGAGAAGAGTAATGATGTTCGCCTGCCTGGTTTTGCTTTTGTCCTGCACGAAACCGGACAGGAACGCCACACCGCGCTATATGAGGGAGCAGGGACGGTTCAGTGAGTATGCCTCTGCCGCCAAGCCGCAGGAAGAGGTCGAAAAGGGCCCTTCGCTGTATCTCACGGCTGTTTCCGACGGAGAAATCCTGCTTTTCAGGGACGGGGAACTGACGGCGAGGGCGCCTGCAGGGGACAGTCCTGAGCGTCATCGGGCCCGTGGCGGACACTTGTACTCGGATGCAATCGAGGGCCATGAGACGGTGCTTTTCAAGGACGGAGAGGAGTTGTTCCGCTATGCCGGAGAAGAGGTTATCGTCGGCTTCTGCATACTGGAAGGGGACATCTACACGCTTGGCCAGAGAGCCGGACGCGGCTTTTCCTACCGCATGAACGGAAGGGAGATATATTCGGACCCGGCAGGCCGGATTGTCGGCTCAAACATGCTCACGGAGTGGGACGGCGGCGCTTTTTCCGATGGCCTGTACTATGCATACAGCATCTCCCTGGGGCAGAGTTCCAGTTCCTGTGAGTATCATGTAATGAAGGGGGCAGAAACCATCAGGATCTTTGAAACAGTGAGTTCCGAGTCTGTCCTTGACATCCGTGTCCTTGGAGATGAAATATATATTGCAAAGCGTCTGGATGGAGGTAAACTGGAATTCATAAGGGACTATGACAGCGTTACAATAGCAAGGTCAGAAGGTGAGATTCCTTCCGGCATGTGGATAGTCCCTTATTCAGGCGGCGCCTGCGTCAAATGGTGCAGCAGAGGCCAGGGGGTGGATACATTCTGGGCACACTCTGTTTCGGGCCTTCTGGATTTCTGCCCGGCCATGGCCGGCGGCGTCATTCCCGACATGCTCCTGGGCGGTCACTATGTAACCGTAAAGGACGGAAAGGTAAACAGGATATATACCGGCCATACGATGATTCCGATTGAAGAAAACCGCTACACTTTTACCTCTCCTCTTTGCGCGGCGCTCATCGGCGGAAAATACCATGTAGCCCTCTCAGACGCCGATTCCGGCAACCATCTGGTAATAGCCGGACGCTCCGAACAGCAACAGTGGCATTTCCCCGGATATTTCACTTCCATCCGCCGTGAATGAAGAATTATGACTATCTTTGTGCCGATGAAGCACATGATAGAAATACCCGGTCTGGACGGCCTTGAAACTGCCGCTGCAGAATTCTTGAAGGAGATAGGGCAGAACCGCCTTGTGGCCCTTTACGGTTCCATGGGCGCAGGAAAGACCACTTTCACGACAGCGGTCTGCAAGGCCCTCGGCGTTGAGGAAGACGCCATAAGTTCCCCCACCTTCGCCATTGTCAACGAATACCGCGCCGGTAGCGGTGAGAGTATTTTCCATTTCGATTTCTACCGCATAAACAAGCCGGCGGAAGCCCTTGATATCGGCCTGTATGATTATCTGGATTCCGGTTGCCTTTGCATAATGGAATGGCCGGAAAACATAGAGGGCCTTCTTCCGGAAGATACCCTCAAGGTTTCCGTCACCGTTTCTCCTTCCGGCGCCCGCATTCTCCGGTGGGAGGACTGATTTTTTTCATTATCTTTGTACTCCTATGTCAGAAGACAAGAAGATAATCAAAGAATTCACCTCAGGGGAGTACAAGGAAGGTTTTGTAACCGACGTCGAACAGGAGTTCATCCCCAAGGGACTGAATGAAGATATTATAAGGCTCATTTCCAAGAGGAAAGAGGAGCCTGAGTGGCTGTTGGAATTCAGGCTGGACGCCTTCCGCCGGTGGGAAAAGATGTCCATGCCGGACTGGGCCCATCTGGACATGCCGGAGATTGATTTCCAGGACATCATCTACTATGCCGCCCCCAAGAAGGACAAGGACAGGCCAAAGGAGATAGACCCCAAGCTGCAGGAGACCTTCGACAAGCTGGGCATTCCGCTCAACGAGCGGGAGGTCCTTGCCGGCGTGGTCGCCGTGGACGCCGTTTTCGACTCCGTCTCCGTTACAACCACCTTCCGCAAAACCCTGGCGGAGAAGGGAATCATTTTCTGCTCCTTCTCAGAGGCCGTAAAAGAGCACCCGGACCTTGTCCGTAAATACCTTGCCAGCGTGGTTCCCGTAGGGGACAACTACTTTGCAGCGCTCAACAGCGCAGTCTTTTCCGACGGCTCCTTCTGCTACATTCCCAAGGGCGTAAAATGCCCCATGGAGCTCTCCAGCTACTTCCGCATCAACGCCCGCGGCACCGGCCAGTTCGAACGCACCCTCATCGTTGCCGATGAAGGCTCCTACGTATCCTACATGGAAGGCTGCACCGCCCCCATGAGGGACGAACAGCAGCTCCACGCCGCCGTCGTGGAAATTGTAGTGGAGAAGGATGCCGATGTCAAGTACAGCACCGTCCAGAACTGGTACCCGGGAGATTCAGAGGGCCGCGGCGGCATCCTGAACCTCGTAACCAAGCGTGGAATCTGCAAGGGCAGCGGCTCTCACCTTAGCTGGACACAGGTGGAAACCGGCTCTGCAATTACCTGGAAATACCCCTCCACCATACTCAAGGGCGATTACAGCAGTTCGGAATTCTATTCCGTAGCCGTTACCAACAACTTCCAGCAGGCCGACACGGGCACCAAGATGATTCACCTTGGCCGCGGGACAAAGAGCCGCATCGTGTCAAAGGGCATATCGGCAGGAAAGAGCCAGAACAGCTACAGGGGCCTTGTGAGGATGGCAAAGGGCGCCGTGGGGGCACGCAATTACTCCCAGTGCGACAGCCTTCTTATCGGCAAAGACTGCGGGGCACATACTTTCCCGGACATCCAGTCGTTCAACCCTACCGCCGTGGTGGAGCACGAAGCTACAACCTCCAAGATTTCGGAGGACCAGCTGTTCTACTGCGGGCAAAGGGGTATCGGCCCGGAGGATGCGGTGGGGCTTATTGTGGGAGGTTATGCCCGGGATGTGCTGTCCCGTCTTCCCATGGAGTTCGCCGTAGAGGCACGTAAGCTCCTGCAGGTTTCACTTGAAGGTTCCGTTGGCTGATGGATACCGTTCTTTTCATACTTGCAGGCCGTCCGGTACTGCTTCTGGACCTGGTGAGTTCCATCCTGGGGCTTACCTGTGTGTTCCTTGCAGGCAGGAATTCCAAGTATAATTTCTGGGTCGGATACCTGTATACGGTAGCGCTGTTTTTCCTGTTCTGGAACCGCAGCCTGTATGCCAGCCTGCTGCTTCAGCCGGTGTCGCTTGCGATCAATGTCGTGGGTCACTGGCGCTGGACGCATCCACGTCCGGAGGAGGAATCGGCAGAAGACCATTCAGCTTTGAAGGTAAGTATGCTGTCATGGCCGGCGCGGATAATTGCGGCCGTTGGTATCCTTGTGGTTGCAGGCATCTGGGGCTGGACCCTGGACAGGCTGTTCCCCGCAGACCCTCATCCCTATCTGGACTCAGTGGTAACGGCCCTTATCATCCTGGCCCAGTACCTCAGCGCACAGAAAAAGTGGGACTGCTGGGTGGTCTGGCTTATAGTCAATATCACGCAGATAGCCCTGCACCTGAGCGTCGGCAACGTGTTCATGTGCGCGGTGTCCGGTTTCTACCTCGTAAACGGCATCTGGTCGCTCGTGAGCTGGGGAAAGCGCTACGCCCGTGAAATGCAAGCTGCTGAAAATGAGAAGATTAAGTAAAAGGCTTCCTGCAAAAACGGTGCAAGCAAATTGAATAAGTTATTGAAAATAAGATAATTACATTTCACGCATGCTGTCAATACAAAACCTTCACGCCAGCATAGGCGACAAGGAAATACTCAAAGGAATTGACCTTACCATCGGCAAGGGAGAGGTTCATGCAGTTATGGGCCCCAACGGTGCCGGCAAGAGTACGCTCGGCGCCGTCCTTACCGGCAGGCCGGACTATGAGGTCACGGAAGGCACCATAACCTTCATGGGCAAAAACCTTCTGGAAATGAGTCCGGAGGAGCGCTCCTGGGCCGGTATTTTCCTCAGTTTCCAGTATCCGGTTGAGATTCCCGGCGTGTCAATCACGGCTTTCATGAAGGCTGCGCTGGCCGCCCGCCGCAAGGCTCAGGGCCTTCCTGAACTCAAGGCCGGAGAATTCCTCAAACTCCAGAAGGAAAAGATGGCAGAGCTGAAGATGAATCCGGACTTTGCAAAACGGGAAGTGAACGTGGGCTTCTCCGGCGGCGAAAAGAAGCGCAACGAAATCTTTCAGATGGCCATGCTGGAGCCCGTTCTTTCCATCCTCGATGAAACGGACAGCGGCCTTGACGTGGATGCCCTCAAGATTGTTGCCGACGGCGTAAACGCCCTCAGAACCCCGGAGCGCTCTTCCATCATCATCACTCACTATCAAAAGCTTCTGGAATACGTTCAGCCGGACGTCGTACACGTCCTCAAGGCCGGCCGCATAGTGAAAACCGGCGGCCGCGAGCTCATAGAAGCAATTGAATCCAAGGGCTTTGACCAGTTTTAGCGCATGGGACACGGCAGATACATAGACCCAATCTGCGGCAACCATTACAAGGTTGCTGCAGGTGAAACCCTGCAGCTCACCTACGTCATCCTCCCCGGCGAAAGCCGAAGCATAGACGTTTCCATAGACCTCATGGGCGAAGGTGCAAACCTCGAAATCAAGGCCCTGTACCTCTCCGGTGCCGATGAGAAGGTCCACATCCGCACCCTGGTGCATCACCGCGTAAAGAACTGCCACTCCCGCCAGCTCATAAAAGGTATAGCCGGCGGCAGTGCCGAAGTACGCTTTGACGGCGTCATCGTCGTAGCCCCCGGAGCCGACGGAACAGAAGCTTTTCAGGAAAACCACAACATCGTCCTCACGGAAGAGGCAAAGGTTGAGACCAAGCCCCAGTTGGAGATTTATGCGGACGATGTAAAATGCTCCCACGGTGCCACCACCGGCCGCCTGGGAGAGGACGAGCTCTTCTACATGCGCTCCCGCGGCATTCCTGAAAAGGAAGCCCGTACCCTGCAGATGCTGTCTTTCCTGTCTCCCGTTATCCCGGAAGGCCGGAGGGAAGAGATTGAAGCGGCCGTAAGGGGTTTGTAAATAATTCCTTATCTTTGCATCATGCGCCACAGGCAGATAACACTCTTATTGGCAGCTGCTGCCATAGTTTCGGCTTGCGCCCCTTCCAGGAATGGGGATATGCTGGTCGAGCTTGACGGCTACGTCTCTGCCCGCAGCGTGTATATGACGGCAAAGACAACCCAGATGGAGGCGCTGACGCGCCTGGCGCAGTCTACCCAGGACCCCCTCCGCAGGTACGACCTCGAGATGGACATTGCTTCCCGGTACTTCGCTTTCAGCTTCGACTCCACCCAGGCATATCTCAAGCACTGCCAGGAGCTTGCTCTTGATTCCCTGCGGGACAATGAGCGCTACTACAGGTCCTCCATCCAGCTTGGCCACCTCTACGCCAAGGCCGGCAACTACATGGAGGCATATAATCTCCTGTATGACCAGATAGACACAAACGCCCTCTCGCCGGAACTGAAGCAGGAATATCTCTTTACGCTGTACGATTTCAGCCGTGACCTCGCCGGCAACTCCGGCATGGTGGAGCGGCTTGCCATTCCGGACCGCAACACCTACCGGGAGCGCCTTTTCAGAATGCTTCCCAAGGACTCCGAGCGCTGGCGCTTCCTGAAGATGAACCAGATGGCGGAACAGGGAAGGTATGCATCGGCAGACAGCCTTTGCCGGACCCTCCTCTCCGGGCTCTCGCCGGAAGAACACAATTATGCAATCTACGCCTTTGAGATGGCGGAAATCCAGTACAGCACAGGCAATGAGCGCAGCCGGCTGGAGTGGCTCATTAAATCGGCCGAAAGCGACATCATGGGCGCCGTGAAGGACTACGCGTCACTTACAATGGTGGCCCAGAATATACTTCCCACGGACGTAGAACGCTCTTTCCACTACCTCCGCATAGCGCAGGAGGATGCCATTTTCTACAATGCCAAACTGCGCCCCTGGCAGATATCGCGTTTTCTTCTGGACGTAGAGGGGGCGTACAGCGATCGCCAGGACAAGACAACCCGGCTGCTACGCATATTAATGGTAATTATGGCCGTACTGTCGGTAGTACTCACGCTCCTTGCCTGGTCCTTTATCAAGCGCACCAATACGCTGTCCAAGCTCAGGGAAGAACTTGAGCGCAGCAACACCCGGCTGGCCATGGCCAATATAACGCTCAACGACCAGAACCGCCAGATTTCCAAGGCAGACAAGGTGAAGGAAGAATACATCCTGAGCTTCCTGGAAGACCTCTCCGGGCAAATTACAACCGTCCGTACGGAAACCGCTTCCGCAACCTCCTCAAACAGGGTAAGGCAGACCAGCTCCTGAAGGAGCTCTCAATAAGCGGCCGCTCGGAAAAGGTGAGGGAGGATTTCTACGAAACCTTCGACCGCACCTTCCTTGGCCTGTATCCTGACTTTGTTGAGCAGTTCAACGCCCTCATCGCCGAGGAAGCCCGTATACACCCTCCAAAAGGGCGGTTAACCACCGAGCTCCGGGTGTTCGCCCTTATCCGCCTGGGGGTTGAAGACTCCAAAAAAATAGCCGCCATGCTGGACTATTCCGTGAGCACCATCTACAATCACAAGGTGGCAATAAAAAACGCATCCCTGGGAGACCGGGAGGGCTTTGAGGAAAGGGTGAAAATGATAGGAAAGTAGTGGTTTTTTGGTTCTTAATCCACTACTTTTTTGCCTTTTTAAAATGTTTTAGTTTGTTGATTTACAGGTAGATGGTAACTACTTGCTGCTACCATATTATTATCATACGCGCGAGGGTGTGTGAAAGAAGGTAATTTTGCTTGAAATGACAATTCACTTATTAACCAACCAATAACCAACGCACAACCAACTAAAGCGTATGAAAAAAATTCTCACACTGATCCTTATATTAGGATTTGGCCTGGTTGCTTCTGCGCAGAACGTTTCCTTCAAGGGTTTCGTAAAGGATGCAGACAATCAGCCCATTGTCGGTGCTTTCCTGGTTGAGCAGGGAACCAACAACGGCACCATGACAGACGTGGACGGCTCTTTCAGCCTCCGTGTGAAGAAAGGTGCAACCGTTGAGGTGTCCTGCCTTGGCTACGAGAGCACGACAGTTCAAGTCAACAATGACAGTGTCCTGGACATCATCCTCAAGGATGACTCCCAGATGCTGGAAGAGACTGTTGTAATCGGCTACGGCGTCCAGAAAAAGTCCGTGGTCACCGCGGCAATCTCAAGTATCACGGCCGACGACCTGAAGGCAACGCCCCAGACACGTGTAGACAACGTGCTTCAGGGTATGACCTCCGGTGTTACCGTCACTCAGACTTCCGGTGCCCCTAACGCAGGGTCACAAGTACGTATCCGTGGTGTCGGCTCCATCAACAGCTCAGAGCCTCTGTACATTATCGACGGCATGCCCTCAGGCGGTATCGACTACCTGAACCCCAACGACATTGAGCGTATCGAGGTCCTCAAGGATGCTGCTTCCGGTGCTGTTTACGGTGCACGTGCAGCAAACGGCGTTGTTCTTATCACCACCAAGAAGGGCCAGAAGGGTCAGGCAAAAGTCAGCTATGACTTCTCTTACGGCTTCCAGAACCCCTGGCGCAAGCCCGCCGTCCTGAACGCTACAGAGTATGCGGTTATGATGAATGAGGGCCGCCTGAATGCGGGTCAGATTCCCACCTTCGACGATCCTTATGCCCTTGGTGCCGGAACAGACTGGGTAGAGGCAATCTTCGACAAGAACGCCCCGGTTATGAAGCATGACCTTAATGTCAGCGGCGGTACCGAAAGAGTAGACTACAGTATTTCTGCCGGCTATCTTTCCCGCAAGGGTACCATCGGCGGAAGTTATGACAGGGCATACTACAACCGCTTCACCTATCATCAGAATGTTGGTGTCAACCTCTTCGACAAGAGTGCTGAACGCAATTATCTGAACAAGATGGACCTCCGCACCAACCTTTCCTACTCCCACATTTCCGATGCCGGCATCTCTGCCAACTCCGAGTACGGCTCTCCTCTTGGCTCCGCTATCGGCATGGCCCCCACCGAGCCCATTTTTGCCGATGCTGCCACCGAGGAATCCTACAAGACCCTCTACGCTGCAGGTTATCCTTATATCCTGCGTGACTCCCAGGGGCGCGCGTACACGATAGCAGACGGTGCTATCTACAACGAGCAGGCCAATCCTCTCGCACAGCTTTCCCAGCCCGGCGGAAAGAACGGCACAGACAAGGTAATCGCTAACCTTGCCCTTGATTTCCAGATTTTCGAAGGACTCAAGTTCCGTTCAACGGCAAGTGCAGACCTTACCTATGTGACTTCCCATAGCTACAATCTCCAGTATTTCCTCACATCCAAGAGTTACAGCCTGGACAACGTGGCCACCAGCACCGTTTATGATGCCTCGGGTAATGCTTCAACGGTTGAGAAGATGAACTATGGCACCAGCGCTTCCCAGAGCATGAACCAGTATTTTACCTGGCAGATTGAAAATGTTTTCACCTATGACAAGACCATCGGCAAGAACAGTTTCAACCTGGTTGCAGGTCAGACACTTTATCGTTCTACAAGTTCTTATCTTGGTGCATCGTCCAAGGGTCTTACCTATCCTTATGATCCCTGGAAGATTTCCGTGGACAACACTTACGGAAAGCAGGAAGACGGAGACCGCAACGGCTGGGGCCGCTGGAACTCAGTTCCTTACAGCCTTATGTCTTACTTCGCCCGTCTCTCCTGGAACTATGCAGAGCGCTATATGGCAGAGGCTACTCTCCGGCGTGATGCTTCCAGCCGCTTCGGCCCGGACAACAAGTGGGGTACCTTCCCTTCCGTTTCTGCAGGTTGGAATATTAAGAATGAGGAGTTCATGGAATCCATGGACCGCATCTCAACCCTCAAGGCCCGTGTTTCATGGGGTATCAACGGTAATGACTCCATCGGCGACTTCCGTTACGCTGTCTATGCTAACGGTGGCAACAACTATGTGTTCGGCTCCGGTGCAAACGGCACAGAATCAATCAGCAGCGGCACCAAGCCTTCAGGCCTTGCCAACCCCGGTGTAAAGTGGGAACAGTCCATCCAGACAGACCTTGGTCTTGATTTCGGTTTTGACGGCAACAAGTTCACCGCATCTGTAGACTACTACAACAAGCTCACCTCCGGCATGCTTCACGAGATGCCTGTTCCTTCTTATGCAGGTGATTCAGCCCCTATCGGCAACCTCTGCTCAATGGTGAACCGCGGTATCGAATTCGACTTCAACTACCGTAACCATATCGGCGACCTTCACTATCGCATCAATTTCAACGCAACTCGCAACTGGAATGAGCTCACAGACCTTGGTATTCAGAGCGCCAGCGGTGAAGAGGCCTCCCTCTATGGTTCAAGCCACAAGATCGGCCAGCTCACCCGTGGTATCGTAGGTATGCCTTTCCCTTACTTCTACGGCTACAAGACAGACGGCATCTTCCAGAACTGGGATGAAGTCAATGCCTATGTAAATGCCGATGGTGCCCTTATTCAGCCCAAGGCGGAGCCCGGTGACATCCGCTTCGTGGATACCAACAAAGACGGTATCTTGAACGATGCAGACCGTACTTATATCGGCAAGGGCATGCCCGACTGGACCTACGGCGCCAACTTCGGCTTCGACTACAAGGGCTTTGACTTTACCCTCTTCCTCCAGGGCCAGGCCGGCGTACAGGCATTCAACGTGACCCGCCGTACAGACCTTTATTACATCAACCTTCCCAAGTCCATCCTCAACCGTTGGACCGGCGAAGGCTCTACCAACAAGTATCCCCGTTTCGTATTTGAATCGGCCAACGAGAACTACCGCGTTTCCGACCTCTGGGTAGAGGACGCCTCCTTCCTGAGAGTGCGTAACATCCAGTTTGGTTACACTCTTCCCCAGAAGCTCACAAAGCGCGCAGCCATCTCCCGTCTGAGAATCTACGGACAGATCGAGAATGCTCTTACCCTCACCCGTTACACGGGATGCGACCCTGAAGTTACCGGCGGCAACGGCTTCGGAACCGAGTCCGGAATCGACCGCGGTGTCTATCCTCAGGCAAGGACCGTCACCTTCGGTGTAAATCTTAACTTCTAAAAAAGGATGAAAAGTATGAAAAAGATAATTGTAGCGCTCAGCGCAGCCGCCATCCTTCTCAGTTCCTGCTCCACAGAGTTCGTAACACCCGTTCACAACTCTTCTGAGCCCCTTGACGAGTATTTCAACACCGAGGCACGTATGTTCGAGAGCCTTGTGGCCGCATACGATCCCCTTGAGTGGTTCGATTACTTCTACCAGTACAACGCCCTTCACCTTGTTTACGACATCATGGCCGACGACATCAACTGCGGCGGCTCAAACGACGGTGACCAGCCTATCCTGGTGAAGACTCACTTCTATCAGCTCACCTCCACAGACCAGCCCAACACCATCTGGACCATCGCATATTCCGGTATCAACCGTTCCAATATCCTTATCCAGTATATAGACGGCGTGGAAGGAATAGCAAAGGCTACCCGTGACCAGTGGGTGGCAGAGGCTCTTGTGCTTCGCAGCTACTACTACAATATCCTGTGGAAGCTCTGGGGTAATATTCCTTACTACGAGGAAAACCTCAAGACCCCTTACTTCTGCGACCAGCTTGATCATGACACCGTTTATGGCAAGGTTATCGCCACTCTCGAGGAAGCCATCAATATGAACGCCCTTCCCATGAAGGCCTCCGTAGGCAATGAGGGCCGTGTAACCCAGGCTATGGCCTACATGCTCTATGCCGAAATGGTCATGTACCAGAACGACAATGGCCGTTACCAGAAGGCCCTTGACTACATGAAGGAAATCATCACCAGCGAACAGTACAGCCTCGTTGCCGATTTTGCCGGCATCTGGGAAGAAAGCGGCGAGTGGGGCCCTGAATCCATCTGGGAAATCAACTACGTATCAGACGGCGGCGGCCGTTCTTGGGATGCTCCTATCCAGACCGGCGGAAATGTCTTCTCTGTCCTTACCGGCATTCCCGGAGCCAAGCCCGGCAGCGGTTTCGCAGACGGCTGGGGCTTCGGCGGTGTAAACGAAAGCGCCTACAATATGTATGACGATACCGACATCCGCCGTGACGGAGGTATCCTCAACTGGAGCGAGAAGCGCGGAGACTACACCCCCCGCTGGGAAGACACCGGCTACTTCCTCCTCAAGTACATCGCCCGCGAAAACGGCAACCATGGCTACAAGGGTTCCGATACCATGAACTATGGCAACAACGAGCGCGTCTACCGTTATTCCGAAACTCTGCTCAATGCAGCTGAACTTGCTGTCCTCCTTGGACAGGACGGTTCTTCATGGCTCAAGGAAGTCCGTGACCGTGCACACTGCCAGGATACCGGCACCACCCGTGACGACATCATCCAGGAACGCCACAAAGAGTTCGTGGGTGAAGGAAAGCGCTATTGGGACCTCGTGCGCAGCGGCCTTGCCGAAAGCACCCTCAAGGCAGCCAATCACCCTTTCCGCCCCGCCGGCAGCGACTGGACCCCATCCAAGAAGTACTGGCCCATCCCTCAGTCTGAAATGGACAAGGATGACAAGCTTACCCAGAACAACTATTAATACACTGAAGCGATGAAAAATATTTGGAAATATATCACCGTCGCCGTTGCAGCTGTTGCAGTTTTCGCCTGCACGCCTTCCTATCCCGAGATCTCCCAGGGGTCCATCCCCCAGGCTTCCGATTTCAAGGTGAAGATAGACGTTGACCAGGAAACCAACATGGTTACCTTCAATCTGGAGAATCAGGGCATGATTCCTATCTGGATCTTCGGTTCAGATCAGCTTATCGACGGCAAGCAGAACAAGAAGTACTCCTACACCGGCAACGGCGTGCAACTCCGTTTCCGTGAGGCCGGCACCTATTCTGTAGAAGTCAAGGCATATAACACCTATGGCACGTCAGTGGGTTCCGTTGTAGAGAAATTCACCCTCGACAATACCTACCGTGACCCGTTCGATCCCACTCCTTACATCCGCGCTGTCTCAGGCGGCGCAAGCCAGGACTGGGTATGGAACAGCACAGAGAACGGCCACTTCGGCTGCGGTCCCGCGGGCAATCCTCTCGCCTGGTGGTCCTGCGAGGCTAACGGTAAGGATGGATTCCTCTATGATGATGTCATGACCTTCGATTCCGAGGGCAAATACACTTTCACTCCTGCCGACGGCATGGCTTATGCCAACAAGGGTTCAGAGTACAGCACCGAATCCAAGACTGCCGATGAAGACTATCTCTTCCCCGTGGAAACATCCACCTTCACTTACACGTTTGAAAACGAGTGGAATGAAGAAGGTATCGAACAGATTTACCTGGTGCTTGAAAGCGGAGCAATCCTCTCATATGTTCCCCACAAGAGCATTGTTGAGAGTCCCCGCTATCTTGTCATGGAGAAGACCACGGCCAACATGAAGAAGAAACTTCAGCTCATGGCAACCGTTTACACTCCGGACAATACCGACGGCATCTCCTGGTACTACGAATTCGTTCCCGAGGGCTCCAGCGAAGGTGGTGACGAGCCCGTGGTCGTAGAACCTCTTGACCTTACCCAATATGACCTTGATGGCGAAACCAACCTTTGGAAGGCTGCAACAATCACCCCCGAACTGTGGTACTCTCCCGCAGACTGGAGCGGCGGCATCACCGCAGATTACACCATCAACGCTGACAACGGCATCACCGTTACCATCCCCGACGGCATCGGCGGCGGCGAATGGCAGGGCCAGACCAAGCTTAAATCCGGTATTGCCTCTTCTTCAGACAAGAAATATGACCTCTCAGTCACCCTCCTTGCCGACGAAGACATGACCGTTACCATCAAGCTCACCAACGACCCTGAAGAGAATGACGACATTCACTCATTCTTCTATGACGGCCAGGTGAAACTAGTTGCAGGTGAGCCTCTTGTATATCGCAGGAGCAATCTTTCCCAGTCTGTCTCCGGAGACAACGTGATGCTCATTTTCGACTTCGGTCGCAGCCCTATCGGCTCCACCATCACGGCATCCGACATCATCTTCCAGGAGCATAGGGAAGCAACCAACCTCTGGGCAGGCGCCACAATCAATCCTGAGCTATGGTACTCTCCTGCAGACTGGAGCGGCGGCATCACCGCAGATTACACTATCAACGCTGACAACGGTATCACCGTTACCATCCCCGAAGGCATCGGCGGCGGCGAATGGCAGGGCCAGACCAAGCTCAAATCCGGCATCGCCTCTTCTTCGGATAAGACTTATGCCTTGAGCGTGGAACTCCTTGCCGACGAAGACATGACCGTTACCATCAAGCTCACCAACGACCCTGAAGAGAATGACGACATTCACTCATTCTTCTATGATGGCCAGGTGCAGCTCACCGCAGGTGAAAGTCTCCTGTATGTGAAGCGTGGCCTCAAGCAGTCTGTTTCCGGAGACAATGTGATGCTTATCTTCGACTTTGGCCGCAGCCCTATCGGCTCTACCATCACGGCATCCAATATTATCTTCATTGAGGAGTAAGAATGTTTAAAAACGTTAACAGAGGGTTGCTGTTGCTGTCGCTGACGGCAACCCTTTTCAACTGCTCATGCGGCGGAGATAAGGTTCCCGCCGGGAGTACCGGCTCGCTCAGCGTGAATCCCGAGGCCGTGAACGTGAGTTACGAAGCCGTGAAGGTTCCGCTGACCGTCACCGCCGACTGTGACTGGGGCGTGAGTTCCTCAGACAAAGATTGGTGTACGGTGTCTCCTTCCGGAGGCATCAGCGGCACATCCACGGTAAATGTTTCCGTTCTGGTGAACCGGAGCGGGGCCGAGCGCACGTGTACGCTTACTTTCCGTTTCGGTTCATCGACCAGGCAAGTCACTGTGACACAGGGCTTCAGCGAAGAAGATATCCCGGTCCCTCCCGGGGAAATGGTGATTCCCGAAGGCTACAAGCTGGACTGGAACGAGGAGTTTGACGGCACCGGAGTTCCGGACACCAACGACTGGTGGTATGAAACCGGCGGTGGCGGCTGGGGCAACAATGAATCCCAGGTATACGTTGCCGGCGCAGTGAACGGAGAGCAGCTCGCTTCCATCAGCGACGGCACCCTCAAGATCAAGGCCCAGAAGATAAACGGAACCGTATATTCCATCCGCATGAATACCAAGCGTTACTGGAAATACGGCTGGTTCGAGGCCAGAATCAAGGTCTCCGACGTCAACGGCAGCTGGCCTGCTTTCTGGATGATGCCGCAGAACTTTACCACCTGGCCCGGAGACGGTGAAATTGACATCATGGAGTATGCCATCAGCACCCAGGGCAAGAACAAGTCCTCTTCCAGTATTCACTGCAACGCATACAACTGGCCTAAGGGAACACAGAAAACCCACGTCCAGGCAGTTGCAAATGCAGCTACGGAGTTCCATGTCTATGCACTCGAATGGACTGCGACAGAGATGAAGTTCTACATTGACGGAAACCAGCATCTTCTGTTCAAGAATGAAGGAACCGGCTACAATGTCTGGCCCTTCGACGCTCCTTTCTACCTCAAGTTCAACATGGCCTGGGGCGGAAACATGGGTGGAACGACAAATGAAGCCCTTCTACCTGCAGTTTACGAAGTGGACTACGTCCGCGTATTTACAAAGAAGTAAACCATGAAGTGTACTAAAATCCTGATTCTTTCAGTACTCGCCGCAGTGGTCTCGTGCACGGAGCACAGGACCACTACGGTGGGCACTACCCCGGAAATAGAGAACCGTGTAGAAAAGCTGCTGCAGAAGATGACCCTGCAGGAGAAAATCGGCCAGATGAATCAAGTCTCAGCCGGCGGTGACGTTGCAAATTATGCCGATGCCCTCCGCGGCGGCCAGATAGGCTCCATCCTTAACGAGGTGAATCCCGTCAAGATCAACGAGTTCCAGCGCATCTCCGTTGAGGAGTCCCGTCTTGGGATTCCCCTCCTGGTTGCACGTGACGTCATCCACGGCTTCCACACAGAGTTCCCCATTCCCCTTGGCCTTGCCGCAACCTTCGACCCGGAACTGGTGGAAAAAGGGGCCCGTGTGGCAGCCATCGAGGCAACGGCGCAGGGCATCCGATGGACCTTCTCTCCAATGCTCGACATCGCACGAGACCCCCGCTGGGGCCGTATTGCCGAGGGCAGCGGAGAGGACACCTACCTTGACGCCGTGATGGCCCGCGCCATGGTGCTGGGCTACCAGGGAAGGAATTTGGATTCCACTTCCATGGCCGCATGTATCAAACATTTCGTAGGCTACGGCGCTGCAGAAGGCGGCCGTGACTACAACAGCACCTACCTCACCGAACGCCAGCTCCGCAACACCTATCTCCCTCCGTTTGAGGAAGCTGTGAAGGCCGGCGCCATGACCCTCATGACCTCCTTCAATGACAACGACGGCGTCCCTTCCACCGGCAACACCTTCGTCGTGAAGGACATCCTCCGCGGTGAATGGGGCTTTGACGGCCTGGTTGTAACGGACTGGAATTCCATGGGAGAGATGATTACCCACGGATTCGGAACAGACCGCAAGGACGTTGCCGAAAAGGCCGTCAATGCGGGTGTGGACATGGACATGATGACCTTCGGCTTCATCTCCCACTTGGAAGACCTCGTTGGCAGCGGCGCCGTGAAAGTATCCACCATCGACAACGCCGTCCGCAACATCCTCAGAATCAAATTCCTCCTTGGCCTCTTCGATAATCCCTACGTGGACGTTGAGGCGGCAAAGGCCGTCCAGTATGCCCCTGAGCATCTCGACGCCGCCAGGCACACCGCGGAAGAATCGGCCATCCTCCTCAAGAATGACGGGACCCTGCCTCTGATGGCCGGCGCCCGAATCCTTGTCACAGGTCCTCTTGCCGATGCCCCCCACGACCAGCTTGGCACCTGGGCATTCGACGGTGAAAAAGAGCACACCATAACCCCTCTGAAGGCCCTCCAGACCCGTTTCCCCGGCAAGGTAAGCTACATCCCCGGCCTCTCCTACAGCCGCGAGACCAAGTCCTCCTTTGCCGATGTCACCGCCGCAGCCCGTCGGGCCGATGCCGTCCTCGTCTTCCTCGGCGAGGAAGCCATCCTCTCCGGCGAAGCCCACTCCCTTGCCGACCTTAACCTCCAGGGCTCCCAAAGCGAGCTCCTGAAGGCCGCAAAGGCATCCGGCAAGCCCGTCGTGGCCGTAGTGATGGCGGGAAGGCCGCTCACCATCGAGCGCGACCTCCCCAGTTGCAATGCCCTCCTCTACAGCTTCCATCCGGGAACCATGGGCGGCGAAGCCCTTGCAAACCTAATCTTCGGCGACGTGAACCCCTCCGGAAAGACGCCAATCACTTTCCTGCGCACCGTGGGCCAGGTTCCTCTCTACTACAGCCACAACATGACCGGCCGTCCCTACTCCGGCCAGACCCTCCTTGCCGATATCCCCCAGGAAGCCGGCCAGACCTCCCTTGGCAACACATCCTACTACCTGGATTACGGCGCTTACCCGCTCTTCCCCTTCGGTTACGGCCTCAGCTACACCACCTTCGAATACTCCGGCATCACCCTTGACAAGACAGAATACTCTGCCGATGACACAATCCGCGTGAGCTTCACCCTTGCCAACACCGGAAAGTATGACGGAACAGAGGTGGCACAGGTATATGTAAGGGATCTCGTGGGCTCCATCACACGCCCCGTAAAAGAACTCAAACATTTTGAGAGGGTGAGCCTCAAGGCAGGCGAAAGCCGCACGGTAGAGGCTCAGATTCCGGTTTCCGCCCTTGCCTTCACCGGCCTTGACGGCAAGAAGAAGGTGGAAAGCGGAGACTTCCTCCTCTGGGTTTCCGGCGACAGCGATTCCGGAAATCATGTTGCATTCAAAGTAAAATAGGACAATGAAAAGAATAATCCTTCCGGTAATAGTAATGTTAAGCGCCGCCTGCTCTTGTCAGGAAAAACCTGCAGGAAACGATACAGGCAATGATGTCAAAGACAAGCTGTCGGCAACCGTCTATACCACTTCCACAGCGGGAAAACGCATGGAAAAAACAGCAGTGACCCTTGGAAAGCCGGAGGATGTTCATTCCAATACCATGTCGTTAAACGGAGACAGCTTCCAGACCGTTGACGGCTTTGGCTTTGCTGTAACGCAGGCTTCCTGCTATAACCTCCTTCAGATGTCTGTCGAGGACAGGTCTGCCTTTCTGGAGGAGGTTTTCTCCGTTGACAAGGGCATAGGCTCGTCTCTTGTCAGAGTATGTATCGGCGGGTCTGACTTTTCGATGGACGAATTCACATGGTGTGATACTCCCGGAATCGAAAACTTTGCCGTTCACGAGCTGGATAAAAAATATCTCTTCCCCATCCTGGATGAAATCTTCAGGATAAACCCGTCCGTGAGAATCATAGGCTCTCCCTGGAGCTGTCCCCGCTGGATGAAAGTGGGCGATAATCTTACAAGTTCATACTCTGCCTGGACCGGCGGTCACCTTAATCCGCTTTATTATAAGGATTATGCCACTTATTTCGTGAAGTGGATACAGGAGATGGAGAAGAGGGGATATCCAATTTATGCGGTAACCCTGCAGAACGAGCCCCTGAACCGTGGCAACTCGATGTCCTTGTACATGGGATGGGAAGAGCAGAGGGATTTCATCAAGACGGCTGTTGGCCCGGCCTTCGAGGAAGCCGGTCTCAAGACCAAGATCCTCCTCTTTGACCACAACTACAATTATGACGGAATAGCCTCCCAGCAGGACTACCCCCTCCGTATCCTGGAGGATGCCGATGCGGCCCGCTACATTGCCGGCTCTGCCTGGCACAACTACGGCGGGAACGTGTCTGTCCTGGACAAGGTGCACAGCGCTTTCCCGGACAAGGACATCTATTTCACCGAGGCTTCCATCGGCACGTGGAACTATACTTTCAACGGCTGCCTGATTAATGATTTCAAGGATATTTTCCTTGGGACTCTGGGCCGCTTCGGCAAAGGCGTCACCCTCTGGAACATGATGCTGGACAGCGATGGAAAGCCTTATCGTCCCGGCGGATGTGCCACCTGCTTCGGCGCCGTTACCCTGTCGGCAAAAGACCACAGCCTCAAGGGGATAATCCGCAATTCGCATTACTATAATGTGGCCCACTGCTCCAAGGTCATACGGCCCGGAGCGGTAAGGCTTGGAACAAAGGGCTATACCCCGGACGGCGTAACCTGCCAGTGGTACCGCAATCCCGACGGTTCTTATGCCGTTATCATATTGAACCAGGGGGCCGATGCTCTTCTGAATCTTGTGACGGATAAAGTCTCGGTTCCATTAAGGCTCACAGCAAACAGCATCCAGTCTGTAACCTGGACGGAATAATTTGTATATTTGCAACATGAAAACGGGGAAGCTCATATTGCTTGTGCTTTTGCAGGCTGTCGTTTTTTCATGTTCGAAAAGGGAAGATGTCGTTCCCGGAAGAACCGAGCCTTCAAGGCTCACATCTGTCAGTGTGAGCACCAATGCCGTCGTGCTGCCCGAGGGCGAGAGCGCAAGCTTTTCCTTCAGCGTGAACGACCCCGGCTATGAATTCAATTACGTTGCTTCTTCAACCGGCTTTCAGGTCAGGATACTCCTTGTCGGCGGCATGGAGCCGGAGGAATTCTCCCTGACCGAAGTCACCCGGGGAGCAAAACAGGGCACATACACGGCGGTGATTTCCGATTTTTCCGGCGGTAAGGAATACGACAGGGAAGTGACAATAGCCATTGCCACAAGTCCTGGTGTATATGTCAGGTCACAGTCTTTCAGGGTGATGAGCGAAGTCTCTCCCGCCGGCACGGTGAAGACGGGTCTTCCGATAGTATATGTAAATACGGAAAACGCGGCTCCGATAAAGTCCAAGGAGACCTTTGTGAATACTACTGTAACCATAAAGGGAGCGGGCGGCTATCCCGGCCTGGATGCTTCTCCGGCCCGCATACGCGGCCGCGGCAACACCACCTGGTACTGGCCCAAGAAACCCTATCTCATCGCCTTTGACAAGCGCCAGAGTGTCCTCGGGATGCCGGAGCACAAGAGATGGGTGCTCCTGGCAAACTTCATGGACCGCACGCTGATGCGTAACATGGTGGCAATGAAAGTGTCCTCCATGATGGATAATCTGGCCTGGACTCCGCGCAGCGTACCGGTAGAGCTGGTCCTCAACGGCAAGCATCAGGGAACCTACCTTCTCATAGAGCAGGTGCGCATTGATGAAAACCGCATAAACATTTCAGAGGAAGGAAGTTATCTCTTTGAACTTGACTTCCACTATGACAATGAAGTTCAGTGGATGGACAGCCATGGTTCCTGCTGGGGCCGTTCCGGAGGCATACCCTTCTCTGTAAAATATCCTGACAGCGACGAGATTACCCAGCAGCAGAAGACCTATGCCAAAAACTACATAGCGGAAGTTGCAAGCGTTCTGTATGGGAGCAACTTCAAGGACAAGACAAGCGGATACGCCAAATACCTTGATGTAGACTCGTTCATAGACTACTGGCTTGTATATGAGTTGATGACCAACCATGAGCTCAACAACCCCGGCAGCGTCATGTTCCACAAGGATGTCAACGGGAAGCTCACGGCCGGACCGTGCTGGGATTTTGACTGGGGAGTGCTTTCATTCAATACTTCAAACGGAGCCTCCGGACTTGTCGTCAAGGATGCCATCTGGTATTCGCGGCTTTTCCAGGACCCGGACTTCAAGGCTAAAGTCAAGGCCCGTTTCCTTCAGCTCAAACCACAGTTCCAGACAATCCCTGCATATATGGACGAATGTGAGAAGCTCCTTGAAAAATCTGCCGAACTCAATTTCAAGATGTGGAACCCGGCCGATGACAAATCCCAGAACGGAGGCAACATCATCAACGGGGACGAGAACATGACCTTCCACGATGCCGTTGTCCGTCTGAAGAGCAATTACAACAAGCACCTTCAGATTATCGAAAAACAACTGTAGTTATTTCCTGAGCCAGTTTTCAGGATTCTGCGGGTCGTTTCCCTTCCAGAGTTCGAAGTGGAAGAGATCTTCACCACCTATATTGTCCACGGTGCCGATATCCTGGCCGGTGGATATTTTTTGTCCGGATTTGACGGCAACGGTCTTGAGCTTGGTATAGAGGGTAAAGTATTCGCCGTGGTTCACAATCACGCACTGGTTGTATCCCGGGAGTACGAAAATCTGCGTCACAGTGCCGTTGAAGACGGCTTTTACGGGAGCGCCGCGGCGTACTGTGAGCGTGACGCCGTTGTTCTGCGGCAGTTCCACGTTGTCATATACGGGGTGCCGATGCTTTCCGAAACGGTCCGTCACAACGCCCTCTACCGGCCACGGCAGGCGGCCCTTGTTGGATGCGAATTCGTTTGAAAGCCTGGCGTCTATCTCCGTGGAAACGGTCTTTCCCTTCCTGGTGGTCTGTTTCTTGGCCCCGGAAGATTCGGCCATTATCTGGGCGATCTTTCGGTTGAGGGACTCAATTTGGCGGTTCTTTTCGCGAAGCTGCTGCTCGAATTTCTTCCTGTCCTTCTGCAGGCGTTCGGACATACGGGTGCTTTCGGCCTCCTCGTCCCTGAGTTTGGACCGCTCCCTTACCACCTGGCGGCGCACCTCGTCGGACTCGTTTCTCATCGTCTGCAGCCTCTCCTTCTCCATTTCCAGGCTTGCCGATGTCTCCTGTATCTTCTGAGCCTGCACGTTCATCTGCGACGACAGGCTGCGGAAATATCCAAGCCTCCTGAACGCCTGCCCCACGGACTGTGATGACAGTACGTACATGTACCACTTCTTGCTGTCCCTGTTCTTGTATGCCCCGCGGATTAGGCGCCCGTAGTAGAGGGAGAGCGTGTCGTAGCGGTCCTGCAGCACGGCGATGTCCTTCCTGCAGGCGGCGATGGAGTCGTCCAGGAAACGCAGCGTCTTGTCACATTCGCCGATGAGGGCCTCTCTCTTGGCGATTTTGCTTCTCACAAGGGAAAGGTTTCCAAGGACCTCGTCGCTGTTTTTGCTGTTCTCTGCAAGTTTCCGGTTTATGAGCTCAATGTCCTTCTGGAGGCGGGAGCGCTGGCTTTCCAGGGACTTCCTGGATGTCTGCCCATATGCCGCCGGCCCAAGAAGGACCAGCGCAGCTATGACTATATGGAAGGCTTTTCTCATTTCTTGGCCTTTGCTTGTGTGCGGTAAACCCTTGCCAGTTCATGCTCTCCCAAGGCTTCGAGGACCTCGGCAAAGTGTTCCAGTATCACGGCGCTGTCCTTGCCGCCGTAGAGCATGGCATGCTTGAAGAAGGACTTGGCTTCCAGATCCTTACCCTGCAGATGCAGTATCCATGCAAAGGTGTCAAGGTAGGTTGCGTTGTCCGGTTCTGCCTCCACGGTCTTCTTGGACATCGTATATGCCTTCTTCAGTTTCTTTTTCTCCAGGGAGAGATAGTAGGCATAATTGTTCAGCACCGGAGCGTAGTCCGGGTTTATCTTCAGGGCCTTTTCGTAGGCCTTGTATGCATCCTTGGCGCTGCCCTTCTCATGGTAAGCGTCGCCTATAGAGGACCATGCCTGGAGGCACAGTTCCTTGTCTTTTGGGTAGTTCGTAAGGATATATCGGCAATTGCCGATGATGGCGTCATAGTCCTTCAGCTGATAGTTTGCGATGTTCGCATACTCCAGGAAAGCCATTTCGTGGAAGCGGTTGAACGCGGCAACGGAACGGTCCTTGACGGCCTCCCAGGCACCTTTTGAGGCAAGGTATTGGATGGCGGTCACGGTGAGGTTCTTGCTTTCAGGATAGAGGTCTGCTGCGTCCTGGAACCACACTCCGGCGGCATCAGTCCTGCCGGTGGCATACAGATAAGTGCCCACCTCGGTGAGGACGGTACTGTCCGTGGGGTGCACCTTTGCCGCCGTCAGTGCCAGCGAATCGAAGCTGCTGCGGTGAATCTGAAGGATTTTGGGGTCGATGCTGCGGGTCATGTTCCTGATGTACATGCCCTTCGACGGCGCAGGAATGTCCGGCGAGGAAAAGAAGGTCTGCAGCATGGAGAAATACTCAGGATAGTTCCTCTTGCGCCTGTGCACTTCAGACATCCCCAACACCGCCGGCACGTAGCTTGCGTCCAGCTCAAGCGCCTCGGAGTAGCGCGCACCGGCCAGGGAATCGGCAAAATCGGCAAGATAGTAGTCTCCGCTCATGGCAAGTATCATGGGCGAGGAATACTTGGCGTTGAAATTCTCCAGCGTGCCGATGGCCTCCTCTGCCTTTCCCATTGCCGTATAAATGTCAAAGCGGGTGCGCACCGCCTCTTCCGACGTGCCTTTTTCCTTCTCTATCTCATCCAGAGCGGCAAGGGCCTTTTCATAGCTGCGGGTGCGCAGGTAGATGTCAAGGAGTTCGTAGTTCATGCTGCTCCTGTCCGGAAAATCCTTGACGATGCTCTCGTACATTTCGGTTCCCTCGTCTGTCTTTCCTGTCGCGAAATTCAGGCGGGCGAGACTCTTTCTGTACCAGAAGTTCTTTCCGTCCAGTTCCACGGCCTTGGTAAAGCATTCCCGGGCCTTTTCCGTGTCTCCGGTTGCAAACTTGCACATGCCAAGGTAATACCATACGGCGTCATTCGACGGCGCGGCGGCAGACAAGGTCTCCAGAATGCGCCCTGCGCGGGCGTATTCTCCTTGTGAATATAGTGAAACGGCGTCTACTAGATTGCCCTCGACATTCTGTGCCAGCACGGAAACAGACAGAAGGACTGCGGTAAGGGCCGATGTCAGAATTCGTTTCATACTTGCAAAAGTAAGGCTTTTTTTGCTAATTTTGTAGTCTAAGGAAACAAATTCCAGACCTCCGTGAAACGTTTTGGGACAAAACTGCATCTATTTACGTGGACACAGACTGAAGCCGTGCCCTTAGGGATGTCTTCCCTGGAGCGCTTGGTCTCCTCCCTCAAGGAAGGAGACCGAAAGGCACAACGCCGTGTCTTTGATGCACTTGCGCCAAAAATGATGGCGGTATGCCTCAGGTACATGGGCAACAAGGATGACGCAGAAGACGTCCTGCAGGAAGGCTTCGTCACCGTGTTCACCAAAATAGACAGCTACTCAGGAGCAGGCTCCTTTGAAGGCTGGGCAAGAAAGATCTTTGTCAATACTGCACTCATGCATCTCCGCCGCACGGACGCCCTCGGGCTCAGCGATGACATCGAGGAAGCCCGTACCCTGTTCACGGAAGAGGCCACGCCGATAGAGAGAATCGGCTACAAGGAGCTACTGAAGATGATAGCTGCCCTTCCGCCGGAATACAGGACCGTTTTCAACCTGTATGTTCTGGAAGGGTATTCCCATAAGGACATATCGGAAGAGCTGGGATGCACTGAAGCAACCTCTCGCTCAAGGTTACAGAGAGCCCGGTTGAAGTTGCAGGAAATGATAAGAGCACAAAAATGAAAGAGAAAGAATTCGACATATCCGTAAGGAACATTCTCGAGGACGCAGAAATGCCCGTCTCCCCCAAGGTGTGGAGGGGCGTATCGGCCTCAATGGCGCCGCGCAAGGTGGTGGTGCCGTTCTGGGCATACGCCATGGCAGGTGTGGCCGCCGCTGCGGCAGTGGCGGTGGGAGTGTTCATCCATCGGCCCGCAGAAACGCTTGCCCCCGTTAATCCGGCAATCGTGGCAGAGGCCTCGTCAGTTGATACAACCCCTGTAGACGCAACAGTGGCCGTCCCCATCGAAAAGCAGATAGAGAGACTGCCTGCATCGGCCGTCGCAAAAGCTGAACCCCGCAAAAGCATAGACGCAGTGCAGGAGGTTGTGCCCGTAAGCGCCGTCGTGGAGGAGCCCGCATCCCGGAAGCAGGACGTTGTCCGCAGGGATGCTCCCGCACAGGTAAAGGCATCGTTCCCGGTGGCCGCCTCCATCGAGGAGGACAATGCCGCTCTCAACCAGCTGGCTTTCTCCCGGAAGAAGGCAAGGAGAGGGCTCTCGTTCGATGCAATGGGAGACCTCCAGAACAATACGCGCAGGTCCTTTGCCCGCGGCACCCTGGCCCCGGCCACAAAGCAGACGGCAAGCGCTCCGGGTATCTACAACGCAACCCCTGAAGTTGCCTTCGGCCTGCCGGTGGCTTTAGGAGTGGGCGTGAGCTATCAGTTCGCAGACCGCCTCTCCATCGGCACGGGTCTCCGTTATACCTGGCTCAGCCGCACGTTCGTGGGAGACTATTATGACCAGGATCTCTTCCTCTACGACAGCCGCGACATCGACAACTATCAGCACTGGCTGGGTATCCCGCTCAATCTCTATTACGACCTCATCTCCAGCCATTACTGGCATTTCCGGGCCTTTACCGGAGTAGGAGCGGAAATTCTTCTCTCGAACAATTACCGCATCCACCACACTCCTCAGGATGTATATTACAAGGATACAGCAAAGTATCCTCTGCTCTTCTCGGTGGGTGCAGGCGTAGGGCTTGAGCTCAAGATGTCAAGCACCGTCGGCGTTTTCTTCGACCCCAGCCTGCGCTACTATGTCAACACCGCCAAGGCTCCCCGTTCCATCCGTACGGTGCAGCCCTTCTGCGTAGACGTTGAAGCCGGTCTCCGTTTCTACCTGTAAATCATCAACCTGTTATATACAAATTGAGGGTGGCCCGCCGGGTCACCCTCAATCATCTGTATGCTGGAATTATTCTCCAACCACCCACACAAGGACGTGGCGGTCGAAGGTCATGTATTCGAGGTCGAACTCGTCCTCGTCTCCGTTCTTGTCGATGAAGGTGGCCTCAAGTTCGCCTTCGCCACGGGGATGGAAGCGCTCGATTTCAATCTGTTCGGCAAAATCCACGCTGTATCGGCTCAGGAGTTTGAAAACGGCTTCCTTGGCGCACCAGTAGATGGCCAGCTGCTCGTTGCGCTTTTCGTCTTCAAGGTCGTCGATTTCGTCTTCTGAAAGGGCCTTTTTCTCAACAGCAGAGAAGTCCCTGTCCAGGGATTCGACGTCTATGCCGCAGTCTTCCTCGTCGTGGAGGATGACTGCCACGTATTTCTCAGTATGGGTAATGGAGATGTTTACGGGGTTGTTCTCAAGATAGGGCTTGCCATTATCGTGATGGCTCAGGTATACCTTCTCTTCAAATAGAGCGTTGAGGAGAGCTCTCACCGCAAGGCGCTGCTTGCGCTGGGATTCGCTTTGGATGAACGAGATTTCTTCCATCTCATCCGAGGGGGTGGAACTGAGTTTAATGAGCTCTGCTTCACTCTCTGTAATCTGCCACACACCGATGGTGGCTTCGTTTTCAAGTTTTTTCTTTAAATAAAGTGCCATTCAGGTTTGGATTATAACGAAACGACAAAGCCACCCGTGAGCCTTTGGGGCTGCGGGTTTTTCCTGTAGGGTATGCACAATCGCGACAGAGGGTCGTCTGAAGGGACGCCCGTTAACTGATTAGATTTGACCTGACTGGGAGGCTCCATGGTTTTCGTCACAAATTTACGTCACAAATATAATTCATTTTTTAGAATTGCAACTAATCTTTGCTTGAAAATTAGTATCTTTGCAGTCTCTTAGAGGAAAAAATGATTAAACAGAAATACAGACCATGAAATTTCTCACTGATGAAAAGCTCCTTATCGTAGGCGCTGCCGGAATGATCGGTTCCAATATGGTCCAGACAGCTGCAATGCTGGGCCTTACCCCTAACATCTGCCTTTATGATATTTTCGAACCAGGAAACAACGGCGTTCTTGCTGAAATGAATCACTGCGCCTTCCCCGGGATGAACTTCACGGCCACCGTTGATCCCGCAGTTGCATTCAAGGATGCAAAGTACATCATCTCCTCCGGCGGAGCACCCCGCAAGGAAGGTATGACCAGGGAAGACCTCCTCAAGGGCAACTGCAAGATTGCTGCTGAATTCGGCGACAACATCAAGAAGTACTGCCCCGATGTGAAGCACGTCGTGGTTATCTTCAACCCTGCCGATGTTACCGCTCTTACCGCCCTCATCCACTCCGGCCTGAAGCCTTCACAGCTCACTTCCCTCGCAGCCCTCGACAGCACCCGTCTGCAGGAAGCCCTCGCAAAGGAATTCGGCGTGCAGCAGTGCAAGGTTACCGGCGCCCACACTTATGGTGGTCACGGTGAGGCCATGGCGGTTTTCGCATCCCAGGTGAAGATTGACGGCAAACCCCTTTCCGAGTGCGGTCTCTCGGCAGAACGCTTCGAGGAAATCAAGCACAACACCATCCAGGGCGGCTCCAACATCATCAAGCTCCGCGGCCGCAGCTCCTTCCAGAGCCCCGCGTACCAGGCAGTGAAGATGATCGAGGCCTCCATGGGCGGTGACAAGTTCACCTGGCCTGCAGGCACCTACGTGAACGAAGGCAAGTACAAAAACGTGATGATGGCAATGCCCACCACTATCGATGCAACAGGCGTACACTTCACGGAGCCCGTCGGCACCGCAGAAGAAGTTGCAGCCCTTGATGCATCCTACGCACACCTTTGCAAGATGCGTGACGAAATCATCTCTCTGGGCATCGTCCCCGAAGTAAAAGACTGGTGCAAGGAGAATCCCAACCTCTAAGAGTGTTTGTTTGGAACAATTCCAAATTAACAACTATGTTACAGCCCTGTTAATCAGCAAATTAACAGGGCTTGTTTTATATTGTTAATAACTTTTTTTCATATTTGGGCAATAAGAATCTATATTTGCTTTCCGGAACCACTCATTCCGTAATAATAAACTGATTCCACTAAACCCCGAGGCAACCGGCCACGAACAGCCGGCTCTGCCACTAACGCCTTATAAAGAGTTACTGTCATGGTAAAACGTGTACTTAAGAGAGACGGCCGTCACGTAGACTTCAACAACCAGAAGATTGTTGCCGCCATCCTCAAAGCAATGGATGTCACCCCCAGCGGTGAAGATATAGTCCTCGCGGCCCAGATCGCCCATTCCATCTCCTGCCTTGAAAAGGAAGAGATGAGCGTCGAGGAGATTCAGGACGTGGTTGAAAACGAACTCATGAACAGCCCCCGCAAGGAGGTTGCAAAGGAGTACATCCGTTACCGCAACAAGCGTAATCTCGCACGTAAGGCAAAGAGCAACGAGATTTTCCAGGCCATCATCGACGCTCAGGTGAACGACATCACCCGTGAGAACGCCAACATGAATGCAGACACCCCTGCAGGCATGATGATGAAGTTCGCATCCGAGGCCACCAAGGCCTATGTGGATGAAAACCTGCTCTCAGACCCCGTCCGTGAGGCTGTCGCCGGCAACTATATCCATATCCATGACAAGGACTACTATCCTACAAAGTCCCTCACCTGTATCCAGCACCCTCTGGACCTCATTCTCGAGCACGGTCTCAAGGCCGGTCACGGCGAGTCCCGTCCCGCAAAGAGGATTGAGACCGCATCCGTACTTGCATGTATCTCCATGGAAACCGTCCAGAACGAGATGCACGGCGGCCAGGCCATCCCTGCATTCGACTTCTATCTTGCTCCTTACGTCCGCAAGACCTATGAGGAAGAGATCGACCAGGTGAGCGCCATGGAGAACCAGGACTTCTCAGAGCTCAAAACCGCAAAGATTGACGACTATCTCAAGCGTGACCTCATCGGCCTTCAGGGCAAGGAGAGGGCAAAGCAGCACGCCATCAACCAGACCGTGAGCCGCGTACACCAGGCCATGGAGGCGTTCGTGCACAACATGAACACCATTCACAGCCGTGGCGGCAACCAGGTTGTGTTCTCCTCCATCAACTATGGTACGGATACATCGGCAGAAGGCCGCTGCGTCATCCGTGAAATCCTGAACACCACCTACCAGGGCGTGGGCAACGGTTCCACCGCTATCTTCCCCATCCAGATATGGAAGAAGAAGAGGGGCGTGAGCTACCTCCCCGAGGATCCCAACTACGACCTCTACAAGTTCGCCTGCAAGGTGAGCGCCCGCCGCTTCTTCCCTAACATCCTCAACCTGGATGCCACATACAACCAGGACGATGCATGGAACCCGGAAGATCCCAAGCGCTACATCCATGAGGTTGCAACCATGGGTTGCCGTACCCGCGTCTACAACAACAAGTTCGGCCCCAAGACCTCTATCGGCCGCGGCAACCTCAGCTTCACCACAATCAATATCGTAAAGCTCGCAATCGAAGCCATGAACGAGGAGAAGGACAAGGACAAACGCATCCAGAAGTTCTTCCAGAAGCTTGACTGGGCGCTTGACATATCGGCCCGCCAGCTCAACGAGCGCTTCGAATTCCAGAAGACCGCACTCAAGAAGCAGTTCCCTCTGCTTATGAACGGTCTCTGGCTTGGCAGCGAGAAGCTTGACGAAAACGACTCCATCGAGTCCGTGATTAACCAGGGCACGCTGGCTATCGGCTTCATCGGCCTTGCAGAATGCCTTATCGCACTGGTTGGAAAGCACCACGGAGAGAGCGAGGAAGCCCAGGAACTAGGCCTTCGCATCGTCTCCCACATGGCAGAGAAGATAAACGGTTTCTCAGAGACCTACCAGCACAACTTCTCCTGCTTTGCAACTCCCGCAGAGGGCCTTGCAGGAAAGTTCACCAAGAGGGACAAGAAGACCTTCGGCGTACTTCCCGGAATCACTGACAAGGACTACTACACCAACTCCAGCCACGTTCCCGTGTACTATCACTGCACACCTGAGCACAAGGCCAAGATTGAAGGTCCTTATCACAAGTACGAAGGCGCCGGCCACATCTTCTATGTTGAAATCGACGGCGACGCCACCCACAATCCCGAGGCCATAATGCAGATTGTCGATTTGATGGACAAGTACGACATCGGCTACGGCTCCGTGAACCACAACCGCAACCGCTGCCTTGACTGCGGCTACGAGAACTCCGAGGAAGGCCTCACCGAGTGCCCTCACTGCCACGGTCGTCACATCGACACCCTCCAGCGCATCACCGGTTACCTTGTGGGTACCACCAACCGCTGGAACTCCGGCAAGCTCGCAGAGCTCCACGACCGCGTAGTTCATAAGTAGGGCGTTTTTCGTAAATACTTGAACTACTGCGTTTTATGATAATCCCCTGCGTAAAATTACACAGGGGATTTCGGTAATAAGATATAAATCAACAACTTACGAAAAACGGTGAAGATAAGAGTCCTTGATATAGCTTACCAGACCATGGCCGATGGTCCCGGCCTTCGTACTTCCATCTACTGCGCCGGCTGCCGTCACGCCTGCAAGGGCTGCCACAACCCGCAGAGTTGGGATTTCAATGCCGGGAAATGGATGGAGGTCGACGAACTCCTTGACATCATCAAGGCCGATACCATGTCCAACGTATCCTTCTCCGGCGGAGACCCCATGTACCAGGCCCCGGCCTTCACGGAACTTGCCCGCAGAATCAAGGAAGAGACCTCCAAGAACATCTGGTGCTGGACGGGCTTCACCCTCGAAGAGGTCCAGGCCGATTCCACCATGGCCGCCATGCTCCCGTACCTTGACGTCCTTGTCGATGGCCCCTTCATCCTTGAGCAGCGGGACACTGACCTCCTCTTCCGCGGCAGCCCCAACCAGCGCATCATCTACCTCCACGGCGCCCCGCCCTCCGACGCCATCCCCGGTACCGTCCCGCTGGAGCCGCTGCTGTAAGCCATTTCTGATACATTCAAACCACCGTCCAGATGAGAAGCCCGATACGGTAGGCGGCGAAGTTTCCGCGTCTCTCGTATCCCCATAAATGGGGATTGTACACGCGGAGAGGTTGCACTATCTTTGTAACCTCCCTTATTGTGTTATGATACTGGCAGATTTACAGACAGGCGAGAAGGCGGTGATTGTGCGTGTGTATGGTCACGGAAGTTTCCGTAAACGCTTGATAGAAATGGGTTTCATTCAGGGCAAAGAGGTAAAAGTAGTGCTGAACGCCCCTCTGAAGGACCCTATCGAATATGAAATCATCGGCTATAAGGTGTCTCTTCGCCGTGAAGAGGCAAGGCAGATAGAAGTGGTCACCGAAGAAGAGGCCCGTGAGGCCCTTGTGAATGACGAGCACCTGCAGGCTCTCCCCGGCGACATGGAGGAAAAAGAGCGCCTGGACAAGGCTCTGGCCCATGTCGCAGAGGAACGCAACCACGTAATCCGTGTGGCTCTGGTGGGTAACCCCAACTGCGGCAAGACATCCCTTTTCAATATCGCTTCCGGAAGCCACGAACACGTGGGCAACTACTCCGGTGTTACCGTGGATGCCAAGGAAGGCCATTTCGAGCATGGCGGATACAAAATCACCCTTGTAGACCTGCCGGGGACCTATTCACTTAGCGCATATTCCCCGGAGGAGCTCTATGTGAGGAAGAACCTCATTGAGGCCATGCCGGACGTTGTAATCAACGTAGTGGACGCTTCCAACATCGAGCGCAACCTCTACCTTACCACCCAGCTCATAGACATGAATCTCAGGACCGTCATGGCCCTCAACATGTACGACGAACTGGAGCACAAGGGGGACAAACTTGACACAAAGCAGCTGGGCTACCTTCTGGGCATGCCCGTATGTCCCACGGTGAGCCGTGACGGGAAGGGTATCCCCGAACTCTTTGACACCGTAATAAAGATTTACGAACAGTCGGATTCCAAGCTCTCCCGCCACATCCACATCAACCATGGAGCGGAAATCGAGAAAAGCATCAAGAGGATACAGATGCTCATCTTCCGGAACAAGGACATCTGGTCAAGGTATTCCACCCGCTACCTTGCCATCAAATACCTGGAAACCGACAAGGACGTTGAGGCAACCCTGAAGGGCATTCCCAACTATGCCGATGTCGAGGCCGCCCGTGCCGAAGAGACAGAACGTATCCAGGACATCCTCAAGACCAATCCGGAAAGCGCCATAGTCGATGCCAAATACGCCTTTATCCAAGGCGCCCTTGCCGAAACTTACGAAAGTTACCAGGAAGAAAGGCCCAAACGTACGCTCACTGACAAGATAGACGCCATAGTAACCAACCAGTGGATGGCTTTCCCCATCTTCATCGTGCTGCTTTGGTTCATTTTCTGGGCAACATTCACCATCGGCCAGTATCCTATGGACTGGATAGACTGGCTGGTGGCCAAATTCGGCGAATGGGTTGGCTCAATGATGCATGAGGGCTGGGTGAAAGACCTCATCGTGGACGGCGTCATCGCCGGTGTGGGAAGCGTACTTGTGTTCCTTCCCAACATCATGATTCTGTACTTCTTCATTTCTCTTATGGAAGACAGCGGATACATGGCAAGGGCGGCGTTCATCGTGGACAAACTCATGCACAAGATAGGCCTTCACGGAAAGAGCTTCATCCCCATGGTGATGGGCTTCGGCTGCAACGTGCCGGCAATCATGGCCACCCGCTCCATCGAGAGCCGGAAATCCCGCCTGGTGACCATCGCCATCATCCCCTTCATGTCCTGCGCAGGACGTCTGCCGATATTCGTCCTCTTCGCCGGCGCCTTCTTCCCCAACAACCCTGCTACGGCGCTGCTGGGCATTTATCTTCTGGGCGTTGTGCTGGCCATCCTTACGGCCATCGTTGCCGGCAAGTTCATCAAGGACGATGACCTCCCGTTCGTAATGGAGCTTCCTCCTTACCGCATGCCCACCGGAAAAGCCATCTGGCGCCACACCTGGGAGAAAGGGCGCCAGTATCTTGAGAAAATGGCAACGACCATCCTCATCTTCTCGGTGGCAATCTGGTTCCTTGGATACTTCCCAAGGCACGAAGGCCAGAGCACGGGATATCAGCAGGAGCACTCATACATCGGCACGCTTGGTAAGGCCGTCGAGCCGGCCCTTGAGCCGCTGGGCTTCAACTGGAAGATGGATGTTGGCCTTCTTGCCGGTATTGGTGCGAAGGAACTGGTAATCAGTACCATGGGCGTAGTCTATGCCCAGGACGGAGAGGAGTATGAAGGCCTTGGCGACGAGAACGACACCGCCCTCCAGAGCGCCCTCAAGGCAACGGTTCCAACCGCCGCCGCGCTCGCATACATGGTATTCGTCTTGCTGTACTTCCCGTGCATAGCAACCTTCGTTGCAATCAAGAACGAAACGGGGAAATGGCGCTGGGCCATCCTCTGCGCCGTCTACACCATCATCGTAGCCTGGCTCCTCGCCTTCGCCGCCTACCGCATCGGGCTTCTCATCTGGACGGTGGTTTGAATGTATCCGGAAACGCCACTGTATTAAGGCGTAGGGTCTGAAATGCCGTCGGAGGACTTGAAGTCGAACTTGGGGGCGTGCCAGGTCCAGGTGTAGAGGGCGTCGTTGCGCTTGTTGCGGATGGTGAAGGCCTGGCGGAAGACACGGATTTCGCGGGCGCCGGAGTCGGCAGCTCCAATGCGGCCGATAACCTTCCATTCGCCGCCGGTGTACTGGTAGATATTGGCAGAGACGGTATCGGCATCCCTTCTGGCCACGACGAGCTCTACCTGGCGGTCCCCGGTGAAATCATGCGTGCCGATAATGACAGCACCCTCCCCTTTCTCGAGGACTTCTCCGTCTATGAGAACCTCATTTCCGGAGATGACGGCGCGGGCGTCCTTGCTCTTGACGGAGAAGCCAAGGGAGCCGTTCTCACCATAGAAATAGCTGTCAAGGCCGATAATGAAGGTGTCTGTCTGGTTGTCAGTGTAAGACCTTACCTGGGAAAAGCCGGCAACGGATGCCAGCATGAGTGCGAATATGCCGATTAATCTTTTCATGCTTCAGCAAATATAAGAAAATTATTTCTTCTTCTCAAAAGCATGGACTATGTTGATGAGGACAGAGCCCAGGATTCCTGCGCATACAGAGCCCATGAGGACGGCGATTTTACCGGCGTCGCGAAGGTGCTGCGTAACGGCAGGGTCGATGCCCGCTCCACCGAAGCTGAGCGTATCCACGAAGATGGACATGGTGAAACCGATACCACCCAGACAGGCCACTGCAAAGAGCATCGGCCATGAAGCCTTTGCCGGCATTTCGCCCACCTTGAACTTGATTGCAAGGGCCGATGCCGCCGTTATTCCAAGAGGTTTTCCAAGGAGGAGTCCCAGGAAAATACCCATGCCGGCGCCGCCAAGGGCCGGGTCAATGTGGAAGACGTTGAAGAACGAAGGGTCCGTGATCTCAACACCGGCGTTGGCAAGGGCGAATATCGGCATGATGCCGTAGTTCACGATGGGATTGAGCTTGTGCTCGAGCCTGTAGGAAGGAGGAACGGTCTTCTTGGTAAGGCTGGAAAGGTGCCTGAGATAATGCCTTTCGGGGCCGTTGGGGAACTTCTCGTTGGTGTGGGGTGCGTTTTCGGCATCCAGCAGACCTTCATAGAGAATCTTCGCACGCCTGTGGAACTTTGCCTTGTTGTAACGGGCCTCCATGGGGATGAACATCGCCATCACCACACCGGTCATTGTTGCGTGGATACCGCTGTAGTAGAAGAGGAACCACACGATGATTGCCGGCACAAGATAGAAGCCGATTCTCTTCTCTCCAAGGCGCTTCATAACGGCCACGAACAGCACTACGATGAGGGCCAGGAACAGCAGCGAAAGGTTGATTTTTCCGCCGTAGAAAAGCGCCACCACCAGGATTGCAATCAGGTCATCGGCAATGGCAAGGGCGGTGAGGAAGACCTTGAGGGAAATGGGCACTTTGTCTCCCAGGATGGAGAGGATGCCCACCGCAAAGGCTATGTCCGTCGCCGTAGGGATACCCCAGCCTGAGGCCGATAAGGTACCATGGTTCACGATGGCGAAAATGCAGGCCGGCATCACCACGCCGCCGAAAGCGGCAATCACCGGAAGGATGGCCTTCTTTGGGGAAGAAAGCTCTCCGCACACTATTTCACGCTTGATTTCCAGGCCCACGGTGAAGAAGAAAACCACCATGAGAATGTCGTTTATGAACTTCTCCATGGTCATCCCGCGGGGGAAGAACCAGTCTATTACCGAATCCGGCGAGGAGATGTGTATGGTGAGCTCGGTCTGGAGGAAGGAGTGATATGCGTGCTTTGTGAACGGAAGATTTGCAAGCAGCATGGCTACGACCACGCAGAGAAGAAGGACTACGCCGTTTGCCCAGGGCTGCTTGGTGAATTTGTCCTGAGAGATGTGGAAGTTGTGCACTTCCTTGTTCCACCAGTAAATAGGTATAAGTGCCATAGTATATAATGAAGGGACGCAAAGTTAGCAAGTTTTTCGTATATTTGCAGCCGGAAAAATTGTTTTTATGGGACTTTTGGATTCAAAAGTTGCGCTCATCACAGGCGCAGCAAGGGGTATCGGCAAAGCCATTGCCCTCAAATATGCATCTGAAGGCGCAGACGTCGCTTTCACAGACCTCGTTATCAACGAAGCAGCAGAAGAAACAATACGCGAAATCGAAGCCTTCGGGCACAAGGTAAAAGGATATGCCTCCAACGCCGCCTCCTTTGAGGAGACCCAGAAAGTGGTGGCCCAGGTCCTTGACGATTTCGGCCGCATCGACATCCTCGTAAACAACGCCGGCATCACCAAGGACGGCCTTGTGATGAGGATGAGCGAACAGCAGTGGGACGCCGTAATTAACGTAAACATGAAGAGTGCCTTCAACTTCATCCATGAGGTTGTTCCCGTGATGGCCCGCCAGAGGAGCGGAAGCATCATCAACATGGCCTCCATCGCCGGACAGACCGGAAATCCCGGCCAGGTGAACTACGCCGCCTCCAAGGCTGGCCTCATCGCCATGGCAAAATCCGTAGCCAAGGAAATGGGCGCCCGCGGCATCAGGGCCAACGCCATCGCCCCCGGTTATATCATTTCCGACATGACCGAAGCCCTTCCCCAGGCCGTCAAGGACGAGTTCATCCACCTTATTCCGATGAAACGCGGCGGCACAGTGGAGGAAATCGCCAACACAGCCCTCTATCTGGGCTCTGACCTCTCCTCCTATGTGAGCGGTCAGGTGATTGCCGTGAACGGTGGCATGTACTGCTAAATGGCAGCACTGGACATACAGGTACCGGGTGGAGCAGAAAGAATTCTGCTCCACTCCTGTTGTGCCCCCTGCTCAGGTGCCATCATAGAGTACCTGGTGCAGAAAGGCTGCAGGCCTGTGGTGTTCTATTCGAATTCCAATATATATCCATTCGAGGAGTATGAGCACCGCCTTTCAGAGGTGCTTAGATATGCTCATGAGTTTGGCCTTGAGGTGGTGAATGACAGCTACGATCATCCCGCCTGGCTGTCCTGCATTCATGGGCTGGAAGACGCCCAGGAGCGCGGCTCCCGCTGCCTTGAATGTTTCAAATTCAGATTGTTACGCGCAGCAGAGTATGCCGCGGCCCATGGCTTTGAAGTGCTCACGACCACCCTGGCATCTTCCCGCTGGAAGAGCCTGGAACAGGTGGACGAAGCCGGAGAGTGGGCCTGCAGCCTGGTTCATGGCGTCACATGGTGGCCCCGGAACTGGCGCAAGGGCGGCCTCCAGGAGCGCCGCGGCCAGATAATCCGTGAACAGAACTTCTACAACCAAACCTTCTGCGGCTGCGAATTCTCCAGGAGCCATTTCTGATACAATCAAACCACCGTTTGGGGGCTCTAACGGCGGCGAAGTGTGAGTTTGGCAGGGTTTAAACTACGTCAAACCACCGTTTTCGGCCTCTGATGAGCTAAAACGGTGGTATGAGTGTAACCGCAAAACGACAGCCTCACAGCTGTCGTTTTTTGCGGAGGGGACGAGATTCGAACTCGTGGTACAGAATAACCCGTACGGCAGTTTAGCAAACTGCTGGTTTCAGCCACTCACCCACCCCTCCGGGAATGATGTTCCTGAAACGCCCGCTCAAAAGGCGGGACTGCAAAGATACGAAAAAAGTCTCAATCCGCAAGAGTTTCGGATTTATTTTCTAAATTTGCTCCCACACACATAAACACACTAACTATGAAAGCTGCTAAGTATTGGATAATTCCCGGACTGTTTTTCCTCGTTGCCGTAGCGTTGAACCTCGCAGGCCGTTTCACTGGCAATGCCGTGCTGGCAAGTGCCGTGAAGCCGCTTCTGATGCCGTTTCTGGCCATTACAGCGCTCTGTGCAGCAGGCGGCCCGGAGAAAAAGGAGATACGCCTCCTGGTCCCGGCACTACTTCTTGGATGCGTAGGCGACGTATTCCTTATCTATGACGGCTTCCTCTTCTTCGTTGCCGGAATGGTGGCATTCCTTGCCGGCCACGTGTGCTACATGTGCCTCTTCGGCGGCAAGTCCTGGAAGGGATTTACGGCCAAGACCTGGATTCCGGCAATCATCGCCATGGCGGCGTTAGTTGCCGTTCTCATCATCGTCATCGGCGTTAACGGAGCAATGCTCGTTCCCATGTGCGTTTACGGCTTTGCCCTCATGATGCTCATCTTCAGCGGCCTTGCCGGCGTGGTACGACTAAGGACCGCTGCCTGGTGGATAATCCTTGCAGGAACGGTCCTGTTCACGTTTTCCGATGCGCTTATCGCCATCGGCACCTTTGGCGGAGATTTCGCCGGCCGCGAATTCGTGGTGATGCTCACCTACATTGCGGCCCAGAGCCTGCTGGCCATCGGCACAATCAAACTCGTAAAGGCTTAAACTTCCGTTGCCGTAGCGAATTCGGAGAGGAAGCGCATGTCGTTCTCGAAGTAGTGGCGGAGGTCATTCACCTGCCACTTGAGCATGGCTATGCGCTCTACACCCATGCCGAAAGCGAAGCCGCTGTACTGGGCGGGGTCGATGCCGCTGGCCTTGAGGACGTTGGGATCCACCATGCCGCAGCCCATGATTTCCAGCCAGCCTGTTCCCTTGCAGATGTTGCAGCCCTTTCCGTGGCAGATGTTGCAGCTTACGTCCACCTCTGCCGACGGCTCCGTGAACGGGAAGTAAGAAGGCCTCATCCTTATTTCCGTCTCCGGGCCGAACATCTCCCTTGCAAACAGCAGAATGGCCTGCTTGAGGTCTGCGAAAGTGACGTCCTTGTCGATATAAAGGCCTTCCACCTGATGGAAGATGCAGTGTGCACGTGCCGATATCGCTTCATTCCTGAAAACCCTGCCGGGGCAGACCACGCGGATGGGGAGCGGCTGGCTCTCCATTGTGCGAACCTGCACGGAAGAAGTGTGAGTGCGGAGAAGCAGCGGGTTCAGGTGACCGGTGCTCACAAAGAAAGTATCCTGCATTTCGCGGGCGGGGTGGTTCGGAGGGAAGTTGAGGGCCTCGAACACATGGTAGTCGTCCTCGATTTCCGGACCTTCTGCAACGTCGTATCCGAACTTGCGGAAGATCTCCACAATCTGCTGCCTTACGATGGAAACGGGATGGCGCGAACCAAGCGGCTGGGGGTCTCCGGGCATGGAGAGGTCTTCCTTGGGCATGACCTCCGATGCGGCTTCCTGGGCCTGTTCCTTGAGCTCTTCAATCTTTGCAAGGGCCTGCTTCTTGAGCTCGTTGAGCTTCTGGCCGTATTCCCTCTTGAGTTCCGGAGCAACAGTGCGGAACTCTTCCATCAATGCAGTGATTTCACCCTTTTTTCCAAGGAAACGGACGCGGGCCTCTTCGGCCTCTTTCTGTGAACTTGCCTTGAGTTCCTCGAGTTCCCTGAAAATCTTTTCAATTGCTTCTTTCATAGGTATTAGATTCTTCGACTTCGCTCAGAATGACAGCGAAGTTAACTATTTTTTCCTTTTTTCACGTGCTTTACGGGCCCTTTCTCCGCCGGCTTTCATGTATTTTTTCCACTGGGCCTCGTTGAAGATGCGCTTGTATGTGGCATCGATTTTTTCCATCCACTTGTCCCTCACATCGGCATAAAGGTCCGTGTTTTCCACCTTGGATTTCTGCATGGCGTTCATTTCCTCGCTCATGGCCCTGAAGTCATGGGTGAGGGTGGAATCTACGTAGAACTCCTGCCAGTATTCAAGGTCCAGGAGCTCGGAGAGCCGCTTAACCTCCTTGTCGATGAATTCCATCATCTGCTTTTCCTGCTGCTCCGGAGTCTGGGGCTGATTCTGGGCCCCAAGGCTTGCACTGCCAATCATTAAGGCAGTAAAAAGACAGAACAAACGATAAAATTTCATATATTTGCACATTATTATAACTTACAAAATTACGCAATTAATCGAAAAAGCGCAAAAACGATGAGAAAAACCTTCTTCAAGGCCCTTGCTGTGACCGCCGCCATGGCGCTCTCTCTTCAGGAAGGCAATACTTGTACCAATGTGATAATAACATCCGGAGCAAGCAAAGACGGCTCTGTCCTGGTGTCCTATGCGGCAGACTCCCACTATCTGTTCGGTGAGCTCTATTATCATCCCGCAGCAGACTGGAAGGCCGGCACCATGCTCAAGATATACGACTGGGATTCAAACCGTTACCTTGGCGAGATAGAGCAGGTTGCCCACACCTACCAGACTGTGGGCAACATGAACGAGCACCAGGTCATCATAACCGAGACCACCTGGGGCGGCCGTCCCGAACTGGAAGACAAGAAGGGCGGAATCGACTACGGTTCCCTCATCTACATTGCCCTGCAGCGTGCAAAGACCGCCCGTGAGGCCATCGACGTCATCGTTGAGCTTGCCAACCGCTACGGCTACGCCTCCGAAGGCGAAACCTTCTCCATTGCCGACAAGCGCGAAGCCTGGATAATGGAACTCATCGGCAAGGGAATGAACATGAAGAACGGCGTGAACATACAGAAGGGCATCGTCTGGGTCGCCCGCCGCATCCCTGACGGGGCCATTTGCGCCCACGCAAATCAGGCCCGTATCGGCAAGTTCCCCCTGGATGACCCAGACAACTGCATCTACGCCCCGGACGTGATTGCCTTCGCCCGCCGCAAGGGCTATTTCGACGGCCTTGACAGCGAATTCAGCTTCAAGAAGGCCTACTGCCCCATCGACTTCGGCACCGTCCGCGGTTGTGACGCCCGCGCCTGGAGCGCCTTCAACATCCTCACCGACGGCTGGTTCTCCTTCTACGACGAAAACGGCTCCCCCGTCACCCGCGACGCCTACACCTACCTTGACTACGTAATGGGCGAAAACCTTGAAGGCGACATCCCCCTCTGGGTCTACCCTCGCAAAAAGGTGGGCGTAAAGCAGCTTGCCGATGTGATGCGTGACCATTTCGAGGGCACTCCCATGGACATGACCCAGGACATCGGCGCAGGCGGGAACGCCCTCCCTTACCGCTGGAGGCCGATGGAATGGAAGAACTACGACGGCCAGACCTTCATCAACGAAAGGGCCATCGCAACCCAGCAGACCGGCTTCTGGATGGTGGGGCAGGCCCGCAACTACGTCCCTGACGTGGTTGGAGGCATCCTCTGGTTCGGCACCGACGATGCCGCCACTTCCTACCTTACTCCCATATACACCAGCATCTCCAAGGTGCCTGAATGCTTCCGCGAGGGCAACGGAGACCTTCTCCACTATTCTCCCACCGCATCGTTCTGGATCAACAACCGCGTTTCCAACGCCTGCTACAAGATGTATAATGTAATGGCCGGTTATGTGAGGGAGAAGATAGACGCCTTTGAGATTGACCAGATGGAGCGCAAGACCCACTCTGTGGACAGCGCCGCAGTTGTCATGTACAACGAGGTTGCGATGAGGATTCAGAAGAAGCTCCAGTCAAGCGGCGGAATGATTTCCCGCGCACCGTTCAAGAATGTCACAAAGTACATTACCAATTACTGCGTAAAAACAGCCCAGGACCAGTTCCGGGCCTGGAGCGACCTTGAAACCGAATTACTTGTGAAGTTCATGGACGGCAACGTAAAGCCCCAGAACGAAGACGGCTCATTCAAGCATTCAGAATACTCCCCGGGAATTCCCGAAAGAGTCGAATGGCCCGGCTACACCGAACTCTGGAAGGAAACCGTCTCCCAGGAACACGGCGACATCATCCGCGTGAAGGAGTAGACTTATTAAAAAAACATCAAATAATTGAGTCGGGGTTAGTATTTTTTTACTAACTTTCCTCTATAAATCAGAGAGAAGACCGTTGTCTTATGTAGGCGAGCGGCCGTTGCCAAGCAGTGGCGGGTATGACAGTGTATCCCCAAGCGTTATCTGCTGGCGGATACAGATGTGATAATA